>ENA-OUOG01000523-OUOG01000523.1-marine-metagenome-genome-assembly--contig:-NODE-523-length-50519-cov-5.507811_pt1 | contig 50519 bp, 25 predicted proteins | sample MGYA00248635_ERZ508505 | MGnify/ENA primary metagenome ERZ508505 (study PRJEB26176, sample SAMN06267871) | marine metagenome | isolation source: Saanich Inlet, British Columbia, Canada | place: Pacific...
ACTGCCAGTACCTGGCGGCGATGAACACGCCGGGTGGGGGGAAGAACGACATCCCCAACCGCCTGAAGCGACACTTTGCCGTGTTCAACGTGCCGCTCCCGTCGGTGGCGGCGATCAACAACATCTTCGGCGCGCTCGTCGCCGGGCGCTTCTCCGCGGACGTCTTCGCGCCGGAGGTGTGCGCCGCCGCGGAGAAGCTCGTGCCGCTCACCGTGGAGCTGTGGAACAAAGTGCAGGCCAAGATGCTGCCCACGCCCGCCAAGTTCCACTACCTGTTCAACATGCGCGAGCTGTCCAAGGTGTTCCAGGGCGTCGTGCTGGCGGAGCGCGACCGCTTCAAGTTGGGCGCCGCCGAGCAGCGCTTCGGCGGCGCGGTGGCCTCGCCCGAGGGCTACCTGGTGGCGCTCTGGCGCCACGAGTGCGAGCGCGTGTTCTGCGATAAGCTCACCACGCACGAGGACAAGGACTGGGGCGACGCGCTGATCATGAAGCTCATCGGCGAGGCGTACGGCAAGAACGTCGTGAAGCAGGTTGAGGAGCGCGTGTATTTCGTCGATTTCCTTCGCGAGCCGGTGATGGACGAGGAGACGGGCGAGATCATCGACGCCAACCCGTCGTTCTACGAGAGCGCCGACTCGCTCGAATCTTTGACGGACGTCGCGATGAAACGCCAGGCGATGTTCAACGAGACTTCCAAGTCTCTGAAACTGGACCTCGTGCTCTTCGAGGACGCGTTGAAACACATGATGCGCATATCGCGTTTGCTGTGCATGGACCGCGGCTCGGCGCTGCTCATCGGCGTCGGCGGCTCCGGGAAGCAATCCTTAACGCGACTCGCCGCGTACATCGCCGGCGCGTTCCCGTTCCAGATCCAGATCACCAAGACGTACAACCAGGCGAACCTGTTCGAGGATCTGAAGGCGCTGTACAAGATCGCCGGCCTGAAGGGCCAGAAGGTGGCGTTCATCTTCACCGACGCGGAGGTGAAGGAGGAGGCGTTTTTGGAGTACATCAATCAGCTGCTCATGACGGGCGAAGTCGCGGGGCTGTTTCCCAAGGACGAGCAGGACGCACTGGTGAACGATTGCCGCCCCGCGTTTAAAAAACACGCGCCCGCGGGGTTGGTGGACTCGTACGACAACCTGTGGAGCTTCTTTCTGTCTCGCGTCCGGGATAACCTGCACCTGTGCCTGTGCTTCTCGCCCGTCGGCGACAAGTTTGCGCGACGCGCGCGCGACTTCCCCGGGCTCATCAACGGGTGCACCATCGACTGGTTCCTCCCGTGGCCGCAGGAGGCGCTCATCGCGGTTTCCACCAAGTTCATCGGGGACTTCAAGATGGCGTGCGACGACGACGTCAAGGGCAAGCTCCAGCTGCACATGGGCGGCGTGCACGTCGCCGTCACTAAGGCGTGCCGCGAGTACTTCGACAAGTTCCGGCGCAACGTGTACGTCACGCCCAAGAGTTACCTTTCTTTCATCGCCGGGTACAAGGACCTGTACGCGAAGAAGCTCTCGGACGTCAAGGTGCTGGCGGACAAGATCAACTCCGGCCTGAGCAAGCTCTTCGACGCGAAGCAGGACGTGAAGACCATGCAGGTGGAGTTGGGAGTGAAGAACGCCGAGCTGGCGGAGGCGCAGAAGGTGTCCGCCGAGCTGCTGAAGGAGATCTCCGCCAGCACCGCCGTCGCCGAGAAGGAGAAGAACAAGGTGAACGTCATCGTCGAAGCCGTGACGGCGAAGGCGGACGCGATCGCGATCCAGAAGGCGGAGGCGGAGGCGGACCTCGCCAAGGCGCAGCCCGCGCTCGACGCGGCGCTGGCGGCGCTGGACTCCATCAAGCCCAAGGACATCCAGAACCTGAAGGCGATGAAGAACCCGCCCGACCTGGTGAAGCGCGTGTTCGACTGCGTGCTGATCCTGCGGCAGTTCCCGATGGAGAAGGTGACGTGGCAGGAGTTCAAGGGCTTCATGTGCTTCAACTCCACCGCCAACTACCCCACGTCCGTGAAGATGATGTCCGACACGCAATTCCTGCAAAAGCTGATGCAGTTCCCCAAGGAGCGCATCAACGACGAGACGTGCGAGCTGCTGCAGCCCTACTTTTCGGTGCCGGACTTCAACCCGGAGGACGCCTCCAAGGCGTCCAACGCCGCGGTCGGCTTGTGCAACTGGGCGCAGGCGATGGTGACGTACCACGAGGTGGCCAAGGTGGTGGACCCCAAGATCATGAGCCTCCGCGCCGCCGAGGCGGAGCTCGCGGCGGCGAACAAGGAAAAACAAACCGCGGAGGACGCGCTCGCGGTTGTGCAGGAAAAGCTGGACGCCATGCAGGCCAAGTTCGACGCGGCGATGGCGGAGAAGCAGCGGCTGGAGGACGACGCGGCGTTGACGCAGCGCAAGATGGACAGCGCCACCGCGTTGATCAGCGCTTTGGCGGGCGAGGAGGTTCGGTGGACGGAGCAGTCCAAGCAGTTCGACCTGCAGATCCAGCGGTTAACGGGCGACTGCGCGATGGCGTCGTCGTTCGTGTCGTACCTCGGGCCGTTCAACAAGGAGTTCCGCGACTTGCTTTGCGCGCGCGACTTTTACGGAGACCTCGCGGCGCGCGGGATCCCCGTGACGCAGAACCTGGACGTGACGCGGTTCCTGGTCGAAGAGTCGGAGATCGGCGAGTGGAACCTGCAGGGCCTGCCCACGGACGAGCTGAGTATCCAGAACGGCATCATGACCACGCGCGCGACGCGGTACCCCGTGCTGGTGGACCCGCAGGGCCAGGGCTTGCAGTGGATCAAGAAGCGCGAGGAGGTGAACGCGATGAAGGTGACGACGCTCAACGACAAGAACTTCCGGAACCACCTGGAGGATTGCATGTCCTTCGGCAAGCCCATGCTCATCGAGAACATCGAGGAGGAGCTGGACCCCCTGCTGGACCCCATCCTGGAGAAGCGCATCGTGCGCAAGGGCAAGAACGCGATAATCGTGCTGTCGGACGGCAAGGAGGTGGACTTCTCGGACTCGTTCGCGCTGTACTGCACGAGCCGGCTTCCCAACCCGCACTACTCGCCCGAGCTGAGCGCCAAAACGCTGGTCATCGACTTCACCGTGACCATGGTCGGCCTCGAGGACCAGCTGCTCGGGAAGCTCATCCTCAAGGAAAAGTACGAGCTCGAGCAGCAGCGCCAGGCGCTCGTCGAGGAGGTCACCTCGTACAAGAAGAAGATCAAGCAGCTGGAGGATGACCTGCTGTTCCGACTCGCCAACTCCACCGGTAATCTTTTAGACGACGTCGAGCTCATCGACGTCCTGAACAACACGAAGCAGACCGCGCAGGACGTGAACGAGAAGCTGGCGACGGCGGCGGACACGAACATCAAGATCACCGAAGCGTGCGAGGAGTACCGACCGGTGGCGCACCGCGCCACGCTGATGTACTTCCTCATCGCGGAGTTCGCGACGTGCGACGTGATGTACCAGACGTCCCTGGGGCAGTTCAACCAGCTGTACGAGCTCGCCATCGACAACGCCGACAAGGCGGCGATGCCGGCGAAACGCATCGCGAACATCATCGAGCACATGACCTACTCCATCTACCTGTACATCCAGCGGGGCTTGTTCGAGCGGCACAAGCTGACGTTCGCGCTGATGTTGACGAACAAGATTCAAGTTTCGGCGAAGGCGTTGTCCCTGGACCTCGTGAACCTCTTCCTGAAGGGCGGCGGTTCGCTGGACATCAAGTCCGTGAAGAAGAAGCCGAAGGACTGGATCCCGGACAAGTGCTGGCTGGACATCGTCGCGCTCTCGCAGCACAGCTCGTTCTCGGACATCGTCGAGTCGATCACCGTCAACGACAAGCTGTGGCGCCAGTGGTACGACAAGGAGGCGCCCGAGGAGGCGCGCGTGCCCGATTTCGAGGACCGCGTCGACGCGTTCGAGCGCATGTGCATCGTCAAGGCGCTCCGCGAGGACCGCACCATGGTCGCCGCGCAGACGTACATCGCCAAAGCGATCGGCGAGCGCTTCGTGGAGTCCGTGCCTCTGAACATGGAGACCACCTGGGCGGAGTCGACGCCTTACGTCCCGCTCATCTGCCTCTTGTCGCCGGGCGCGGACCCCACGAAGCTCATCGAGGAGCTCGCTAAGCGCAAGAAGATCGCGACGCTCGGCGTGTCGATGGGCCAGGGCCAAGAAATCATCGCGCGCAAGCTCATGTCCACCGCGACGCAGAACGGACAGTGGGTGTTACTGCAGAACACGCACCTCGGCTTGGCGTACATGGCGGAGATCGAGACGTACCTGCTGAAAGCCGAGAACTTACACGAGGACTTCCGTCTGTGGATCACCGCCGAGCCCCACCCGCAGTTCCCCATCGGCCTCCTGCAGATGTCCATCAAAATAACCAACGAGGCGCCCGTGGGCATGCGCGCGGGGCTGCGCAACTCGTACAACTGGGTGAGCCAGGACATGCTGGACGCGGTGGGGATCTTCGAGTGGCGCCAGCTTTTGTTCGTGATGTGCTACATGCACTCCATCGTGCAGGAGCGGCGCAAGTTCGGGCCCATCGGCTGGAACGTGCCGTACGAGTTCAACCAGTCGGACCTGAGCGCGTGCGTGCAGTTTTTGCAGAACCACCTGACGGAGATGGACGCCAAGAAGCTCGCGTCGCCCACCTGGCCCACCGTGACGTACATGGTGAGCAGCATCCAGTACGGCGGGCGAATCACCGACGGCTTCGACGAGCTTTTAATGGACACGTACGCGGGCAAGTACTTCAACCAGGGCGCGCTGGAGAAGGACAAAACGCTGTTCCCCGGGTACGACGTCCCGGACGGCAAGACCGTCGAGGACTTCCGTTCCGCGATCGAGCGTTTGCCCAGCCAGGACTCGCCCGAGATTTTCGGGCTACACAGCAACGCGGACCTGACGTTCCGCACGCTGCAGGTGAAGAGCCTCGTGGAGACGGTGGTGAGCACCATGCCCAAGTCCGGCGGCGGCGGCGACGGGTTGTCCCCCGCGGAGATCGTGGACAAGATCGCCGAGGACCTGCTTGGCAAAGTCCCGGAGACGTTCGAAGCTGAGCCCACGAAGGATAAGCTGCGGAAGCTGCCCGGCGGGCCGACGCAGCCGCTCACCGTGCACTTGAGACAAGAGATCGACCGCCTGAACATCATCCTGGACCTGACGCGCTCGACTTTGAAAAACCTGCGGCTGGCGGTGGCGGGCACGGTGGCGCTGAGCGGCGACCTGGTGGACGCGCTGGATGCGCTGTTCGACGCGAACGTCCCCCCGAAGTGGCTCAAGAAGTCCTGGGAGAGCAGCACGATCGGCTCGTGGTTCCAGGGGCTGCTGCAGCGGTACGATCAGCTGGACAAGTGGTTACACCGCGGCCGCCCGAAGGCGTACTGGCTCACCGGTTTCTTCAACCCGCAGGGGTTCTTGACGGCGATGAAGCAGGAGGTGAACCGGAAACACGCGTCGGACAAGTGGGCGCTGGACGACGTGGTGATGACGAGCGAGGTGACGCACCCGCCGAAGACGTTCGAGATGTTGAAAGACGAGCCTAACGAGGGCGTGTACATCTACGGGCTGTTCCTGGAGGGGTGCGGCTGGGACGGCAAGGCGAACAAGATGGTGGACAGCGAGCCGAAGAAGCTCTACGCGGCTCTGCCCGTGTTGTACGTCACCGGGAAGCAGGCGAAGGACAACGTGACTAAAAACACGTACGAGGCGCCGACGTACCGGGTCAAAAAACGCACCGGGCTCAACTTCATCAGCACGTTCCCGTTACGAACGGAGGACCCGCCGAGCAAGTGGATCATGCGAGGCGTCGCGTTGCTGTGCTCGGTGGATTGATTCTGATTTCATCGAACGTGGTTTACGCCGCGAGGCGCCGAGCGCGAAAAAACTCGGGTGCTTTTTTCGTCGCTCGCGTTTCGACGGATTAAGAGAAGAGCGCGAACGGAGAAGAGAGAGAACGGTCGCGACGTCGCGGGTCGGGATTTCCGAGCGCTCCGCGAACGCGCCGTGACCGCGACGCGCCGTAACCGCGTTTCCTCCTCCTGGGACGAAACGCCGGTGGCGGCCGCGCTTTGTGCATAAGGGACATAATTTAACTAGACTACCGTCGACCTCGCGCGTCGAACTCGCGCGCCTCTTCCCATAAGGCTTATCCTGCAAAAAGAGCTTCGGGTCCGATCGGCTGCTTCGGAAACGCGTGATCCCCGGATTTTTCCAAAAAATGCTTCGGGTCCGTCCGATCGTGCTTCGGAATCGTTGTGGCACACCGGCATACCGACGCGCGCCCACCCGTCCTCCGCCATGTCCGACGGAGAGGAACTCGCGCATACGGCCGCGCGCATCGTGCGCGGCCTGGCCTACACCACCTCCAAGTTCACCAGGATCGCGGACTGGCGTCTCGCCGTGTTCTTCTACTTTTGCCAGCTCGCCGTGCTGATCGGCATCGTCGCCTCGTTGATCATCGGCAAGACCTTCCTCGCGTTGGAGGTGCCCATCGGCGTCATCAGCTCGTACGCCTACGCCCCCACCGCGTACGCCGACCACCAGGCGGCGACCTCCACCGGGGCCATCACCGCTCCCTGCGGCAACCTGGTACGTTCCCCGCGGGGAACGCCTCGCGCGATTCCCGATCACGCGTCACCAACGAACCGCCTTGTTCTACATAACAACCGCCTTGTTCTACATGTTCAACGGGCTCGTCGCGGCTCGCTTCGCTGAGCCGAAGCGACAAAAAACCATTCTCGAAAAGCGACTTTCCGCGTCGACTGACGCGATCCCCGCCCCTTCGACCGACCCCGACGTTTCGCGTTTCAGGCTGCGTACTCGTTCGTGTACGACGAGACGTTCATCTACGGCACCCCCCTCTGCTCCTACCTCACCGCGGACGAGCTGGTGGTGAAATCCACCACGGGTGACATTTTCGTGACCACGCACATCGACCACAAGAAGATTTACCGCGAGCCCGCGGCTTCCAATGCCTCGTGCCCCACCCTCCCATTGAACAGCCCCGGCGTCTCGAAGTCGGACGCCGGCTTCTCGTACGCGAACGGCATCTGCACGTACCAGACCAACACGAACCTGTTCCCCGTGGGCGTCGAGGAGATCAGCATCAGCATCCTGCACGGATACTCCACGCTCTCCGGTACCTACGCCGCCGCCACCAACCCCAAGACGCACATCCGCAAGAAGGGCGACGACGCCGACTACAAGGTAATCGAGGGCAAAGACATCTCGCTCACCGTGGCTGAGCTCATGGAGATCTCGGGCGTGGACCTCGACGAGCCCTTCGACAACCAGCCCAGCGGCGAGGTGCCCGCGACGGGTCTGCGGGGTTACGGCGTCAGCGCGGGCGTGTTCCCCCGCCCGCGTCTCACCGGCGTGCGCACTTCCGTGTCGATCAACTACTACAACTACAACCTCGACGACCTGGAAGGCGAGCAGCTCGGCAATTCCGACATCTACGCCGTCGTGGAGATCGAATCCAAGCTCGCGTGGACCTCGCGCGGACAAGACGTCCGGTACAGGTCCCTCCCCAACGACTGGACCTCCCCCGTGAACGCCGCCGGCATTCCCAACGGCGCGTTGGAGGACATGTATGTGTACGGCATCAACGTCGTGGTCACCGCGAACGGCGTCGTCGCGGCGTTCAACTTCCAGCTCTTCATCACCACCATCGTTTCTGGTTTAGTGTTCTTGGGCGTCGCGAAACAAGTCGTGGACTTCGTCGCCATGAACGGCCTCGGCGTCAAGTCCAAGCTCTTCAAGCAGTTCATCCAGGAGGAGGTGAACCTCGAGGAGGAGTGCGCGCGCTTCTCGCTCACCGCGCTGATGGCGTCGGAGTTTTTCAAAAAGAAGGACGTCGACGGCTCCGGCCAGCTCGACCTCTCCGAGATCCAGGACATGCTCCGCGAGACCTTCAACGCCAAGGCGGAGGAGGGCGACAAGGAGGAGGGCGTCATGGAGCTCTCCGAAAACGAGATCGCCTCGCTCGCGCTGTACATCCTGCGCACCTGCGACGAGGACCGCGAGGAGCTGCGCCTGGAGGGCAAAGAGAAGGGCCTCGACGACCTCGCCAGCTCGTCCATCTCCTTGCGCGAGTTCATCAACATCTCCTCCCCCTCCAACGTCACCGTCAAGGCGCTCAAGGAGATCGTCGAGCTCACCAACCTCGACGAGATGGTCGAGGACGAGGAGTACAAGACCGGCAAGTCCGGCCTCTCCTCGCGCACCGGCATGCGCATCAAGGAGACGCCGGCGACGGCTGCGCCGGCTGCGAGGCGTCGGGGCTCGGACTCAGACGCTGAGGACGCTGAAGCCGACACGCGCGTCTAGAGACGGCGTTTCGTCTTCGTCGTCTGCGCCTTTTTTTCCCGACCGGTTCGCGTTCGTAATGGCCTTCAGAGCCTACTGCGTTGTTATGCATTACTTTATTACGTTATCCCGACTGCCGCGCGGGTCGAGCGCGCGCCGCCGCCGAGTCTCACGTTTGACGATTAAAATTCCCGACATTCCATTGCTGAGTCACGAGCACGTCGATTCACTTCCACACGCGCGGTGTCACCTCCACTCGCTGCCACGTCAACATGCTCCGCGTCGTTTCCAGATGCGCAGCCCCTCAAGTCACCTTCACGGTGATTCACCGCGGGGCTACCGCGGGGCTCAGGGAGGCCAGCACTCTGGCTGGTGAGATCCCAGCTGGGAAGAAAAAAATATCCAGCATCTCCTCTTTCGTCGTGGCTTCGTTCGGCGTCGGCATCGCCACGGGCTTCGCGCTCGACCTGTACGGGCGCTCGCGCGCTCCCCCCGAGCCCTCCTCGGGGACGCCGAAGCCGCTCCCCGCGCCCACGGGCGCGGCCGCGGTGTGGCGCGGCACCTTCGACCCCGGCTCGAACCCGCGCGTCACGACCAAGACGGCCGGCCCTCCGAAAGCTTTCTACGACACCGTGGATGACGAAAAAGGCCTCTCGCTGTGGCAGCAGACGTTGCGTTTCGAGGACATGCGGCGCACAAACTTCAACGAGCTCGACCGCAACGGCGACGGGTTTTTGGAACGCGAGGATCTGAGACGCGCGTTCGGCTCTGGTGTCGACGTCGACGCGCTGGTGGCCGCCGCCGACACGGACGGCGTCGATCGCATAAGCCACAAGGACTGGCTCGTCATGAAGGCGCGCCTCGCCGAGGCGTACGCGCGCGACGAGAAGCGGCGCAAAAAGAAGTGAACGACGTTTCGCTCTGAACGGAGCGCGAAAGAGCGAAACGGCGGGAAGCGACGGACGAAAACCGACAGAGGAACCGCTTTCGACGGCTTTCGACGACGTGCGCGAGTGAGACGAACGAAGAAGAACGCGAGAGAGGCGGAGAAGAGACGTCGCGCGCGGCCGACCGTGAACGCCGCGCGTTCGACGACTACGAAAGATCGCGAGAAAGAATTGTTTTGAAAGAAAAAAACGCACCGAAACCGAAATACTTTGAAAGTACAATCTCTTCGCCTCCGCTCGCGCGTCTCTCACCTCCGCGCCACCGAGTCGGCGATGGGCTTGAGCCCCCTTTTCATGTCCCCCTCCGGGAACGCGTCCAAGCTGGGGTCCTCCAAAAACCGGAACGCGCGCTCGAACTCGGCCGGGCCCGCGGCCACCGGGCCCGCCCAGTGCGCGGGCACCACCTTGTCGAACTCCCACTCTTTACAGACTCGGTCGACGTACGTTTTCACGCGCTCCGGGTTTTGGTTGTAAAGCGTCGCGCGCACCACCGGAGGCACGAGCAGACGCTCGGCGAGCGCGTCGAAGTTTTCTTCCCACCCGTCGCTCCACTCCACCAGACCTGGTCGTACGAGCTCCTCGTGCTCGGGGAAGAAGTACGTCACGAGCAAAGCCATTTTCTTCCAACCCGCAACGCGGTTCTCGAAAGTGTCGGGCGGCTGAGGGTCGTCGGTGCTGCGTTTGCCGACGAGCAAAAGTTTCTCCGGCGTTTGCAAAACGGGAATTGCGCGCGGGACGTACGCGACGCAGTCTGTGACGATTAGCGTTTTCGACTTTTTGTGCAGAAACGTCGCTTCGTACAGAGTCACGTCTTGTCCCGCGATCGCGAAGCGGCCGCACCGTAACACGTCGCACGCGATCTCATCGAGCCAAGGAGGATCGGACGCGTTTGCGTTTGTGAGACTGACTGAAACGTCGGTAAACGTCTCGCCGGGCAACGTCATGGCGCCGTCGCACGCGTCGCCGGAGGCGTCGCCTCGGACGCCGAGGACGCCGTCCGGCTCGCGCCCGAACACCTTCGCGGCCGGCACGTTTACCGGAAACGAGAACTGGCCGGGCGCGACCCACAGCTTCGCGCTCGGCCACCGCTCCAGCGCGGGCTTCGCGAAGATCTTGTGCTCGAGCGCGTAGGTGGGCACCACCACGTGTTTCACCGGCCCGACGGATTCGGCGAGCTCGAAAAACTCGTTGGTCGGCGCGAGAGGCGCGTGGACCCACGTCGTGCCGTCTTTGAGCTTGATCACCACGCAGCGCAGAGGCGTCTCGAGGGGCCCGAGCGCAAGGTTCTGCTCCAGCGCGTACACCTCGCCGGGTACGATCTCGATCAAACGCGTCTCGCGCGAATCTTCGCCGTACAGAGGCGCGAAGAGCGTCGGCACGTCCTGGAAATACGATCGCGGATCGACCGGCGCGTCGGACGCGCCGGTCGCGAGCGCGCCGCCCGCCGCGGAGGCCAGCGGGGCGGAGACCGCGGCGGCAAGCATCGCGCGACGCGAGGAAGCGCGAGTGCGCTTCGCGGGGTCCCTCGCGACGGCTTCAGTCGTCGACGCGCCGCGAGAGCTTTGACTCGCCGAGGAAGATGCCGGTTCGCGAAACGTGTCTTCCGGACGCGTCGACGCGTCCCGGGGGGGCAGCCGCTCGGTGTCCGCCGCGGAGGCGCGCGCCGCGCGCCTTCGATTCGCGCGCGCGCGCGGGACGACGCGCGGCGCGCCGGGCGCCGGGGCCCGAGAGGCGAGCGACGCCATCGCGCCGAGTGCCGGCGAGAGTGCGTGTTATCCCTTTCGAAACGTTTCATCTATGCTCGACAGTTGGCTCTCTGACGTGTCTGACATGAATCTGCAACCTGGACACGCAACGCACCACTCGTCCTCGTCACGCCGGCGCGGCGGCGGCGCGGTCTCCGAAGTGCCTGACGACGACGTTCCCTTGGACGTCGGCGGTGATGAGCGTCTGCCCCGTCACGGCGACGCACTCGATCCAAACGCTCCCGTGTTCCTTGAACGTCCAGCCGCGCGCGTACCCCCCGAACCCGAACCCGGGGAAAAACGCCGCGCCCCCATCCTCGAACACCCACAACCCGTGTTTCGTCGACGTCTCGTTTCCGAAACCGCCCGTGTGGTGTCGTCTCCGCTCGACCCCGAACGACGACGCCACCGCGTCCGGTACCAATTGCGACATCGACGAAGCGCCTCTCCCAACCTCTCGACCGAGCCGCTCGGCGAAACACGCGGTCTCCGCCGCCGCGGAGGCTGTCACGGAAGCCGCGGCGTGCGCGGCGCGCGCGGCGGCGGACGCCGCGGACGCGCCGGCGACGACGCCCACCGACCACGCCAGATCCGCCGCCAAAGCCGCGTTCGTGCCGAGCCCGCCGGACAGACGGTCGGCGACGCGCCACGCCTCGGATCCGACGGCGGCGGCGCTGGCGAACGAGCTCGTCTCGCTCAAGCTCTCCGCGGTGCGACGCGCAGCCGCAGCAGCCGCAGCGCCCGCGAACTCGCCGCCGCGCCAGGCGCGCGTCGCGACGCCGCGCGCCGCGGCGGCGGCGGCGGCGCCAGTTTCGAAAAAGTCCGCCGAACGTCGGCGCGGCGGCGACGCGGGTAAAACGCGCGCGTTGTCTAAAACGGGCGCGAAAGCCCCCGGGTCGCCGCCTCCGCCACTTCGGGGCTCGCTTTTCCTTTTCGTTACGTCCGTCTCACAAAACGTCTTCTTCCAGCGCGCCGCGCGCGCGAGCGTGTCCGCGCTGAGCGCCAGGACGTGGCACGAGCCGTCTTTCGAGACGGACACGACTCTGCCGCGATTGGCCACGACGTTTGTCACGACGTCGGCGTGCGCCCACCACCGGCGGTACGTCGCCGGAACGTCGTTTCTTCGCGTCGTTTCTTTTTCTTTCGGCGAGACGCTTTCTTTTTGACACGAAGCAATAAGAGAAACGCGCTGGGAAGGCGACGAGCCGTCACCGAGACGCGCCGCGGCGAAAACGGCGTCGTGACGCTGAGCCTCGCCCTCGCCGTCTTTCGACAGTCGCGACGGCGACGAAACCACCGCCGCGCGCGCGTCCGTCGCGTCGAGAGGGCGTTTTCGTTTGGAGTCGACGTCCGACGCGTCCGGTTCGACGCGTCGAATCGGCGACGGCGTCTCACGCAGACGCTCCGCTTCCTCGGCGTCGCGTCGGTCGCGCATCGCTCGAGAAACGCGCTCGAGCGCGCCTGTCCACACGAGCACGCTCCCGTCCGCGCGGCCCTCCACGACGAGCCCACACCACGTGTCCAGCGCGGTGATCCCGGGGGGGGGCGTGTACGTCCACTCCACGGGAACCTGTCCGGCGTGCTCCGCCTCCGTCGTGCCGGGGGGGCCCTCCAGCTCAAGCACGCACGCGCCGCTCGACGCGTCCCACGCGCGCGTGGTCGCGTCGTCCCCCGCGGTGAGGAGCGCGGTCCGAGGACCGCGGCCTACTCCGCCGACGTCGCCGCGGCACGCCACCTCCACGAACCGCAGGCAACGCACGGGCTCGTCGTGCCCGACGAGCCACGTCGCGCTCGGACGCTCGGACCGAGATGTACCGGCGCGCTGATCGTCGGTGGACCCCTCATCTTTGGACGCCTTTTTGTCGAAGAAACGCGAAGAAACGTCGTCGGAAGACACAGAAGACAGAGGCCACGTCGCTACTTCGGCGCCCGCCGCGGCGGCGACAAACCCGGTGGCGTCGCACACGGCGACGCACGTCACCTCCGACGACAACGTCGCGCCGCGGACGTCTCGCAGACGTCTCCCCGACGCGACGTAAAACGAGCGCGTCGTCCCGTCGGCCAAGCCAAACACGGCGACGCCCGCTCCGAGCGCCACGCACGTCGGACGCACAAAGTTATTGCCGTCACTGCCGTCACCTGTCGATGAGCGCCAGACGCGCGCGCCGCTCTTCACGTCGTACGCGGCGAGCGTCCCGCCGACGTCGCCCGCGACGCACACGCCGCTCGTCTCGCAAAACGCGAAACACGCGACGGCGCGATTTTTTAATTCTCGCGCTCCGTCTCCGTCTCCATCTTCTGTCACTCCGTCTCCTGTCACGCCATCGTCTCGATCGCTCAGCCACGACGCGTTAAAGCTCTCCGCGCCGCCGTGAAGGTCGAAGGTGGCGATCCGGCCGTCGGCGCGCGCGACGAGACACGCGCCGCGCGTCGCGGCGATCCCGGCGACGTTCGTGTTCGCGTCGTTCACTCCCGAGTCGTCGGCGGCGCGCAGGGAGGATGTCGCGACGCACCGGCCGGTGGCCCAGCGCCTCTGCGCCCGGGTTTCCTCCGCGAACGCGCCGCGCCAGTCGAAGAAGAGCGCCTCGTCGCCGAGAGCTTCGGGCGACGCGCGAAGAGAAGACGCGAGGACGGTCGACGCGCCGCTCAGATTTGATTCGCGCGGCGCGAAAAAATCGCTCGCGTCGTCCCGCCCCACGCCGAAGTGCGACGCGAAGGTGGTTTTCCAGAAGTGGGGCGAGTCCAGGACGCGGCGCCAGCTCGTGCACGTCGCCCCCGCGCAGAGCGCCGCGCGGAACCCGGCGTGCAGGAAAACGCGCTGGACGCACGCCTCGGGGAGCGCGTCCCAGGGCACGCCGGCCGCGCCCTCGGGGCGCGGGGACGGCGGGGACGACGCGGACGACGCGGACGCGTCGTCGTCATTTCGCACGTCGTGGGACGTTCGAACCGTCGTTCGGGCGTTTTCGGTCGCGCCTCGGTCCTCCACCCCGCCGCGGCGGTCGCCGGTCCCGTCCGCGCAGCGCGCCTCCCCGTCGCGCGCGGGCGGTGCCGCACGCGTCTCGTCGAGCGTCCGCGTCGAATCTTCCGGGTCTTCGCCGCGGTGGCCGTCGGACGCGTCCGCGAGACGCGACGCGTCGTGCACGGGCGAAAAAGCATCTGTTTCCGGGGACTCGCGCGAGTCTCTGTCCCCCCCCCTCAGCCGCGCCAGCGCCGCCGCGAGGACGTGCGGCAGCGCGCTCAGGGGGTTCGGAAGACCCATCGCGCGCGCCAACCCCAGGAAGGCGCGCCGGAGGCGGAACTCAAGCGTCGCCGACGCGCGGGCTCCTCGCTTTGGCCGCCGAGAGGCGAGCACCCTCGCTTTCGCTTTTTGCGCCCGATCTGACGCGGACGCGGCGCGCGGATATTTGTGGCCGTTTCGCTGTGCAAAAAGCCCGGTCACAGACCGTGGGAAGACCGTGGCTCCGGGGGGCGCTTCGAGATCCATCCAAGCCAAAACTCGCCAGCTTGTTGTGCGAGAGAGTTCCCGGAGATCTCTCTTGCGCGCGCCCGCACAACGCGTGCGCCATCCACGTTTCGTCTCGGCGAACGCGTCACGATGGCGACCACGTCCATGTGCGGCATTGCGGCGGCGCCCGCGATGCGCGTGCGCGTCGTCGCGCGCAGAGGCGCGTGCGCGCCCCGTGCCTTCGGCCACGTCGTGCCCACCAGCGCGGTCTCCCGATCAAAACTCGCTTCGCGAACCGTCGACGGGTCTTCGTTCGCGACCGCGGGCGCCGCGCCCCGCGCGCTCGTCGCGCGCCGGCGCCGGCGCCTCGCCCCCCCCGCGGCGGCGCTCTCCGGGCTCGGCGACGTCATCGAGAAGACCGCCTCTCCCGGCGGCAGGGTGGAGTCCGAGCTCCTGCCCAAGCAGCTCAGGGACGACGTGCTCGACGCGATCGAGTCCCTGGGCGGCGCGGTCACCGTGGGCGACGTCGCGTCCGCGGCCGGGTGCAAGGTGTCCGAGGCTGAGTCCGCGATGACCGCGATCGCGGCGGACACGGGCGCCGCGCTGGAGGTTTCCGAGCTGGGCGACATCCGCTACGTCTTCCCGAAGGATGCGCGGGGCGCCATCTCGCAAAAGTCGCTCAAGATCAAGACGATCGAGCCGGCGCTGGAGACCGCCGGGAAGGTCGGGTCGTACCTCGCGCGCGTCTCTTTCGGGACCACCCTCATCGCGTCCATCGCGATCGTCTACGCCGCCATCTTCGCGCTCCTCTCGAACCGGGACTCGGACAGGGACGAGCGCCGCGGCGGCGGCGGCGGCATGTTTTTCGGACCGCGCATGTACGTCTCGCCGTTTGACTTTTTGTGGTACTGGGATCCGTACTACTACGAGCGCCGCGCGTACTTAGCGCAGCTGGAGGGCGCGCGGGACATGAACTTCTTCGAGGCTGTGTTTTCGTTCGTGTTCGGGGACGGTGACCCGAACGCCGAGTTCGAACGCCGAAGGTGGGCGCTCGTGGGTTTGGCGATCCAGCGCAACGGCGGCGCGCTCGCCGCCGAGCAGCTCGCTCCGTTTCTGGACCAGCCGGATGAATCGATGGGCACCTCCGACGAGAGCTTCGTGCTCCCCGCGCTGACGCGCTTCGGCGGCGTCCCCGAGGTGGACCCGAACACGAACGAGATCGTGTACAAGTTCGAGAGCATGGAGAGCACCGCGGGCGGGTTCGCGGGGATCGAGGCGGTGCTGAACGCCGCGCCGCGCGGATTCAGCACCGCCATGGCGGAGGAGGAGGAGATTCGGTTCTCTCTGGCGACGCAGTCGCAGCGAACCATGGCCGCCGCGCTCGGCGTGTTCAACTTCGTGGGCGTCGTCGCGCTGGGCTTCCTCGTCGGGGACCCGCAGATCGTGATGCGCAAGCCCGAGCTCGTCGCCGCAATCACCGCGTTGCTCCCCGGGCTCCAGGCGTACGCGGTGTCGTTCTTCGCCATCCCGGCGGCGCGCTGGTTCTTCACGCAAAAGAAAAACGAAGCCATCCGAGAACGCAACGAGGCGCGCCTGGAGGCGAGCCGCGCGTTGATGCGGCCGGGGAAGCTGCTGCAGGCGAAGCTGGACGCCGCGAAGAGGATGATGGGAGCCCGCCGGGTGGTGACCGGGGACGACTCGGTGTACTCGTCCGCGAAGGGCGCGGCGAAGTTTGACGAGGATGATTTCGACCGCAGGTTGCGCGAGCGAAACGGGCCGTGATGACGTGATGCGACGGGCGCGGTAGAGACGAAACGCGTGTGTCGTGATGATGTTTCTTTCGTGTGCTATTCGAATACTACGCGCGAAGCGTGTGGGGTCTCACGCGCACGCGTCGGTACCGCTCGTTCGTCCCGTCGAGCTTCAGACTCGCTTCAGACTCGCCGCGTCCAGACTGCCTCTGCTCCGAGCACCCCGCCCGAGAGGTCCGTCCCGTCCTCCCCGCTCACACGGGGGTGAGGAGCTGGGAGAGGCTGGGGCGGGGCGTGGTGGTCATGCCGATGACGATGATGGCGGGGATGAGACCGTAGTGGAAGTAATCCTGCGAGGGGACGGGCGGGCGGGAAGGAGGCGAGGGCATAAGGCATCAGCGTCTGCGATCGCGTAGGGTTGCGGACGCCGGGGGTGGTCGATCGCGCGGGGAGCGGCGCCGCGCGGGATGGCGCGAGCCGGCGCGAGGGGCACGACGCGCACCTTGTAGTCGTCCGCGAACTTGGCGACCTTCCCGGCCACCTTGCCGACGGTGTCCATGAGAGCCATGGTCGCGCGTGTCGATGTGCCAGGGCGCTCGTCGCGGTCATCAGGGGGCTCGCCGAAACGAGAAGAAAATCACGAAATACGCGAGCCGAGTCGAGCGATTCGGGGGTTCACAGACCGGGCGCGTTTCCGAAAACCGGACATCTGGCAGTTCGATTTCGGGGGAACGTTTTTTTCCGAGAAGCCATGAAAAGCCGGGGCCGTTTCCATTCCTCGACGCGCGCGCCCGCCCGCGCCTTCGCGCCCCGTCGCTCACGATGCCCGGAGCGCACCACCAGCACACCCTGGGCGATGGCCTCGTGCCGCTCATAAACAAGCTGCAGGACATCTTCAGCCAGGCCGGCGTCGACGCGCTCGGCGGCGAGCTCGAGCTCCCACAAATCGCCGTCGTGGGTTCGCAGAGCAGCGGCAAATCTAGCGTCCTCGAGGCCCTGGTCGGCCGGGACTTCCTGCCCCGCGGGCCGGACATCTGCACGCGCAGGCCGCTCGTGCTGCAGCTGGTACACACCCCGTACAGCCACGCGTCGCACCACGAGCGCGCGCCCGCGGAGTGGGGCGAGTTCCTTCACCGCCCCGGCGAGATTTTCACCGACTTCGAGGCCATCCGCGAGGAGATTGAAGCCGAGACGGATCGCGGCGTCGGTTCGAACAAGGGCGTCTCAGAGAAACAGATCCGCCTGAAGATCTGCTCGCCGCACGTGCTGACGATGACGCTGGTGGACTTGCCCGGCATCACGCGCGTGCCGGTGGGAGACCAGCCCGTGGACATCGAGAAGCAAATAAGAGAGATGATCCTCTCGTACATCAAGCGCAAATCGTGCCTCATCCTCGCCGTCACCCCCGGCAACAGCGACCTCGCCAACAGCGACGCGCTGACGCTGTCGCGGATGGTGGACAAGGAAGGAAGAAGGACGATCGGTGTGATCACCAAGCTGGACATCATGGACCGAGGCACGGACGCGCTCGCGTACATCCGCAACGAGGTTGTGCCGCTGCGGCTCGGGTACGTGGGCGTGGTGAACCGGTGCCAGCAAGACATTGCGCAGCGGCGCTCCATCCGCGAAGCGCGCGCGAGCGAGGCTGAGTTTTTCCGGCACCACCCCGCGTACGCGGAGGTGGCGGCGAACTGCGGCACGGAGGCGCTGGGCTGGACCGTGTCGCGGATATTAGGAGACCACATCGCGGAGCTCCTGCCCGCGCTGCAGGACAAACTCGTGGCGCGCAAAAACGACGCGGCGCGCGAGTTGGCGTCTCTCGGCGACGGTCGTCCCGACGACCCCGCCGGCCAAGCCGCGATGGTCCTGGAGAAGCTCCACGGCTACGCCGCGAGTTTCACGAAAGCCGTGGCTGGGAAGAACGAGGACCTGAACACCACCGCGCTGGAGGGAGGCGCGCGCATTCACTACGTGCTTCAGGACATCTTCGTGAAAGGTCTCGAGAGTCTCGATCCGACGCGCGCGATGTCCGAGGAGGACATCCGCACGGCGATCCAGAACAGCGCCGGCACGAAAGCCGTGCTTCTTCTGCCGGAGGAGCCCTTCGAGATGCTGGTGAAGCAGGCGATCAAGAAGATGAGCGACCCGTGCCAGAAGTGCGCGAGGCTGGTGCACGACGAGCTCGCGAGAATCGCGCGCCAGCTCATCTCCGCGCAGGACATGCAGCGGTACCCGCGGCTGGCGCAGTCGGTGGAGGACGCGACGCGCGACTTCCTCGCCGAGGGCCTCGCGCCCGCGGAGACCATGATCGCGAGCCTGGTGGACTGCCAGCTGGCGCACATCAACACCAACCACCCCGAGTTCGTCGGCGGGAGCAAGGCGCTGCGGCTGGCGCAGGCGGAGGTGGGGAAGAGGAGGGGCGGCGTCCCGGGGCAGGAGAACGACGATTCCTTCGAAGACGCCGAAGGCGGCGTCGCGTCGCGCTCGCCGGGCGCGCGGCGCGCGCTCGGCGACGCCTCCGCCAAGACCAACGCGATTGTGTCCTCTAAAAAAGAGCCGTCGAAGTCCGAGTTGCTGTATTCGCACGAGGACGGCGTGGTGACCTTACGCGAGCCTCCCGGGAAGCTTCAGGCGAGCGAGCCGAGCACGGACGAGGAGATGCTGCAGGTGATCGTGACGCGCATCCTGCTGGGGAGCTACTACTCCATCTCGCGAGGCATTCTGACGGACACCGTCCCCAAGGCGGTGATGCACTTTTTGGTGAACAGCATCGCGCGAGGCTTACAGCAGCACCTCATCCAGTCGCTGTACCACCCCAACGTCGTTTCATCGCTGCTCACGGAGCACCCCGAAACGGAGGCGAAGCGGGTCGCCGCGAAGGCCAAGTTCAGCGCGCTGAGCGCGGCGGCGGCAACCGTCGCCACCATGCCCTCCGAGCTCGCCGGCGCCGGCGCGGTGAGGCGCTGACGCCGGTGAGCTCGGTGGTCATGTAAGTAATTATTGGTCATGTACGTATTCGAAAGCGTCATAGCGCCCCATAGTCATACACACGACAGCGTCGACAGTCGTCTAACAGCGCGTACGTCGTCGTCGTCTAATCGCGTCGTTTCGCGTTTCGCGTCGTCGCGCGTCTCGCTCGATACTCCTCGACAAAAAAAGGGGGCGCCGGCTACCGCGAGATGAGCACGGCGGCCGTTCGTCGCGAGCGGCGCCCTTCGCGGCGCGTCTCCTCGCGTGCCTCCTCAGCGATGCGGTCGAAGTCCGCGGCCGTGGGCGCGCCCTCCACGACGCCGGGGGGCGACGCCGGCGCCGCGGAGTCTGAGCTTCGGTCAAAACGCGCCGCCTCGACGTCCTCCTCCCCCTCGGCGGACACCAGACTCGCCCGGCAGTTGGGGCAGGTGGTGTTCTGCGCCAGCCACCCCTCGATGCAGTCCTTGTGGAACGCGTGCTGGCACTCCGGCAGGCACAGCAGCGTCTCGCCTACTTCGAACGCGTCGATACACACCGAACACGACTCATCCTCCACGCTCCACTTCCCGCGTTCCCACGCCTCGCTCCCGAACGCCACGCGCGGAATCGCGTCGACGACGGCGCGAGGACACCCGCGCGGCGCGTTTCGCCGCCGCGCGCCGTTCGTCATGGCGACGTCCCCCCAGTCCTCGTCGCGGCCGACGAACAGCACGCCGCCGAACCCGCCGCCTCTGCGGCGCATGGCGCGCGCGAACAGACGGCGGCACACCGAGAGCACCATGCACACGAACATGCCCATGATCACCACGAGCACCACCGTCATGAACCCCGGGCTGGTCATCGCGTACTCGTCCACTAAACTCGACTGGAGACGAACGGTGTACTCGCACGCGCCGTCCGCGTAGTAGTTCATGTTGTGCACGGCGACGTAGTACGTCCCGGGAACGAGGTCGCGCGCGCCGATCTTGAACTGCGCGCGGCGCTCGAGGCGCTGCGTCGTGCTCAGAATGAAGTGCGCGGTGAGCAGGTCGGGGATCTCGCCGCGGCTCAGAAGCAACACGGGGTGCCCCCCGGCGTGGACAAACTCCAACACGACGCCGGCGTTGGCGGCGTCGGCGTCGACGTCGAATTCGACGTACGCCCAGTCGCCGGGCGCGAGCGTGCCCGAGACCCCCGCGCCGCCGGACTTGGACACGGAAGTCGTCGCGAGCGTGCCCTCGCACGCGACGCCCGCGAACCCAGAAGCGCAATCGCACGTGCCCACGGGCGCCGCGCCCACCGCCGGCGCGTCCAGGCACGACCCGCGCGGCGTCGCGGCGTCCGCGCCGCACGCCATCGGGCACAGCGGCGGGTCCCCCTCGCTGTCCTCGAGCCCGGCGCCGAACGCCACCTTGGCGTTCACGGTGACCCGTGCGGTCTCGGTCAAGTACACGTCGTTGTTGAACACAGCGACGTAGTACCGCCCGAGCTGCGCGTTCGCGAGCATGAGGTAGTGGTAGTTGAGTCTCGACCGGAACCCGTCCGCGTCGGCGAAGTTGGCGTAGTCGCCCACCCAGGGCGTCGTCCCCGTCGAGGGTGTCTCCCACGCCGCGTCCGCGCCCTCGGCGCGCCAGCCGCCGCCGCCCGAGCCCGCGTCGTCCACGTCCGAGCCGTCCACGCGCTTGACGAACAAAACGGGGTCGCCGCCGTCGCGGCGCATCTCCACCAGCATCGCCGCCGCGCGATCGGAGGCGTCGGGCGCCGCCACGTCGACGTAAAAGTACGCCCACTCGCCCGCGGGCACGGTCACGGAGACGGGCTCGGCGTTCGCGACGAGCTCCGCGAGAGGCTCGTCGCAGCCCACGTCGCCCCAGCCCTCCGCGCACGCGCACACGCCGGACGCGAGCGCGAGGCGGTCCACCGCGCCGTCCTCGAGCGCGGCGGGCGCGACGCACGAGCCTTGCCCTTGGCCGCCGCAGTCGCCGATTTCGACGCCGAGAGGGCGGGGACACGGCGGGATGTCGTCTTCCGAGACGTACGGCACGCAGGTGGCGAGCAGGTCGAACCTGAGCGTCTCGTCGACCCACACGCGCACGTTCTTGATGCCGATGATGAATGGCTCGTCGTCGCTATCGGGCTCTTCGCAATCCACCAGGCACAGCGCCTGGCAGTTGGCCGACGAGCCAGTTGGGCACGCGCGCGCGCACGCATCCGCGCAGCTTCGCATGTCGACGACGACGCGGTGGTACGCGCGAATCAACCTGTATCCCTCCAGGTCGACGTAGGTCTCATCGCTGAACCTCCAGTCGTTGTTGTCGGGCTCGTACGACGCCCAAGGAGAGTTGTCACGGCGCACCATGAGCATGGGGTCCGCCATGGCCTCGGCCGCGTCAGCATCGCCGCGCCCCGTGTCCCAGAGCTCGACGTGCAGGTACCCGTCGCATCCGCTCGCGTCGACGGAGTAGTTCACCTGATCGTCGGCTTCGATCGAGCTGGTCTCCACCGCGCCCAGCGCGAGCGTCTCGAGCGCGGTTGGCGCGGGCGTCTCGAGCGCGGTCGTGTCGGCGACGCCTGAGGGAAGAGGGAAAAGGCGGCACGGGGGCGTCGTCAGCGTGGTTTCCGGGGCGGGCGGGTCGGAAAGCGACGGGCGAGACCGGCGAGGGTGTGGGCGGCGGGGTTCACGCGCGGACGCACCTCGCGTGCATGCTAGGAGAAGCACGAGCAGGGGCGCGAGCCCTCCGCGCAAGGAAAGCATCGCGCGCGACCCCCGCGTCGCGCGTCTCGAAGTGATGCCGGCCTACGTGGCGCGATTCCTTGGAGCATGGTGTTTCTCGACACGTCGACGAGTTCTGTCATCGAGATGAAACCGGGGTGAAGACGGTCTCGGCGATTTTTTCACGTCTTCGCCGCGCGCTTCGAAGTCGTGCGTACGTATCATCACAACGCGCGTCCGTTTCGTCTCGCGTTCCGTCTCGTCTCCGACGTCTCGCTCTCACGCCACGAGCGAGAGAGACCACTCGTCGTGCTCGCTCGCGACGCTCGCGAAAGGAGGAACTCCCGGACCCCCTAGCCCTCGCGCTTCCCGGCGGCGCCGCCGAACATCCCGGAGAAGAACCCCGAGACGCGCCGCGCGAAGCCGCCCCGCGGCGGCTCGCGCGCGCCGCCGGTTCCGGCGGCGGTTCCGGCGTCGCCGCCGGGACCGGCGGGAGCGTTTCCGGCGGAACCACTTGCGGCGCGTTCGAAATCAACCGCGAACTCGGTCTCCTCGCGAAGCCACGGGTGGTTCGCGACGTCCTCGAGGCGCGCGCGCCGGCGCGGGTCCACCTGGATCATGCGGCCGACGAGGTCGATCGCCGCGGGGTTGACTCTGTTCGGGAACGGGTTGACGCGCCCCTCGCGCACGCGCCTGAGCGTGGCGGTGACGTTCCCGGGTCTCTGGCGGTCCTCGAACGGGTACGTTCCCGTGAGCAGCAGGTACAGCATGACACCCATCGCCCAGACGTCCACGGACTCGGGGTCGTACGAGCCCGTCTCGTTGTCGCCGTCCACTAATCCCCCGCCCGGGTTTTGCGTCCGGCCGAGGATCTCGGGGGCCATGTAGTCCGGCGTCCCGATGCCGAGCGTGCGCGCGGAGTCCAGGTGCTTGGAGAGCCCGAAGTCGATGATCTTCAAGGTTCCCGTCTCCTGCTCGATGATGGCGTTCTCGGGCTTGATGTCGCGGTGGCAAAACCCGTGCGCGTGGATGCACGCGATGCCGTCGAGCAGCTGCTTGAAGTAGACGCGCGCCGAGCGCTCGGGCATCACGCCGCCGTGCGAGTTCATGAAGTCCAGCACGTCCATGCCCTTCACGAGCTCCCAGACCAGGATCAGGATGTTCTGAGGGAGCGAGTGTGGCGGGTTCGATGTCGGTCGCGCGCGAGAGAAGGGGCGGACGGTCAGACGCGCGTCGGACGGAGACGAAAAACGCCCGCGAGACGCACAGCTGTGCGCGCGGCTGCGCCGGCGCCTGGACGCGAACCACGAAAAAAACCACCTCGGTTTCGCCGCACCTGGCCTTCCTGCACGACGTTGAGCAGGCGCACGACGTTGAGGTCGCCCTGGGCGGCGCGCGCGCCCAGCTTGGAGGCGTACTTGATCTCGCGCTTCACCGCCTTGAGCGGCACGGCGATGGTGCTGTTCGGCGCGATGTTCATGACCTGCGGGCGGGGGGCGCGAGGCGGTCAGCGGGTTCGGTCGACGCGTCGAGGGAACGAACGCGCGACGCGGGGGAAGGAGGCGCGCGCGGGGAGAGAGGCGGACGCGAACCTTGAGCGCCACGCGCATGCCGAGCGTGTTGTCGTAACCTTCGTACACCACCGCGGTACCTCCGCGGTTGATCTCCTCGCCCACGCGATACCGCCCGTTACCCACGAGCGCGTTCGGCGCGAGCGTCACCAGGTCGTCCTGCGCGGGCATAGCGTTGGGCGTACGCGCGAGACGCTTCGAGAACGCGCGCGCGCGCTTCTTGTGCCGTCTGGAGATGCCACGCCGGGACCGGGACTCACGTGAACGGACGATGCGCGGTCGCGACGTCGGCGGCGGCGGCGGGCGGGCGCGGTCGCTGCGTGCGGCCTCGCGCGCGGCGGAGTGCCTCGAGCGATAGCCTCGACGCGAACGAAAATTTCCAGCCCAGGCCCTGCAGAATCGGGGTGCCGATTCGGGGGAACCATCCGAGCGTTTTTATCTTCCGAGAGTCTCGTCCGCGATCGCGCATACCACGACCGGCCCGCGCCGTCTTTATCGAGGCAAGGATGCCTCTCACGGACGCTACCAACGCCGTCGCCGTCGCCCCCCCCGCCGGAGCCGACGCGGCGGCACTCAAGGCGAAGCCGACGGGCTCCGCCGCGCCGAACCCGGAGAAACTCGGCATCGCGCTCGATGCGGTCGCCGGTTTCGATGCCGCCGCGCGTGACGACGCGACCGCCAAGCTCGAGGCGGCCGCGTCCAAGGATGCCGCCGGCCTGTGCATCGCGCTCCTCGGCGTCGCCTCCGACGCCGGGTGCGCTCCCGCGCGGCGTCTCGCGGCGGCTACCTTCACGCGCAACTGCCTCCGGAAGCAGTGGGGCGCTCGCGATGCCGCGCGCGACGACACCACGACGAACGAATCCGCGCGCGTGACTTCCGAGGCGCGCGCGGACGTGCGCGGCGCGTCTCTGCGCGCGCTCGTCGCGGCGCCGCCGGACACCAGGCGCCTGCTCGCGGACTGCCTGCGCCTCGCCGCGACGGACGCGGTCGGGTGGTCGGCGTCCGGACCGACCGGCGCGGACGGCGCGTCGTCCGTCGCGTCGGGAACCGGCCATCGCCTGACCGATCGCCTGGCGAGCGCCGCCGCGCTCGTCGACGACGTCGTCGCCGTCTCCGAAACGCACGAGACCTTCTCTCACGACGCTTTCGACGCCTCGAACACGCAAGGAGGCCTTTTGCTCGCCGCGCACGTCGCGTGCGTGCCTTTCCAGTATTTCCGGGACGCCACCGTCGCGCGCGAAGCCGCGCACCCGGCGGCGGAGAAGATGAGCGCGGCGCTCGTCGCGCCGAAGCTCGTCCCCGCGCTCAAAGACGTCTCCCAACGCGCCGCGCGCGATTTAAACGCCGCGCAGTTCGCGCGCGTCGCGTTCAAGATCCTCTTCAGGCTCGTGCGCGCGCACATGCCGGCGGCCATCAAGGCGGTCTTGCCGGAGGTGGTCCGAGCCATCGAGGACGCCTGCGTCGCGCGCGCCGCGCGCGCCAAGGAGACTTTGCAGACTTCCGAAGGCGGCGACGCGGAGCTTTGCTGGGTCGCCGCGAAGCGCGCGCTTCGGCTGGGCGCCGCGCTCGTCACCAGGCACGCGGACGTCTTAGACGCGGGTTCGATCGAGAGACTCGCGCGCTCGGGTTTCGCGATCGCCTCTTTGCCACCGGGACTCGCGCCGACACCGTGCGTCGCGGCGGCGTTCGCGACGCTCCGCGCCGCGCTCGACGGCGCGGCGACGCGCGAAGCGCTCTTTTTCTGTTCCGAAACCTGTTCCGAAACGCGCGAAACGCTCGTACAAGGCTCGGACAAGGCTCGTCGCGTCGCTTTAGCCGCGCTCGTGCGTTTATGCGTCGTGCCGCACGTCTGCTTGACGGACGAGGACGAGAACTCGCTGGTTTCGGACCCGGAGGAGTACGCGCGAGCCAACGCGTGCGGCGAAGCCGCCGAGGACGAAGCCGTGGAGGACGCGCTCGACGGAAACGCCGCCGGCGTGACGTCCCGCCGCGCCGCGCTGGATTTCCTCGAGGCGCTCGCGCGCGTTCCGTTCTTTTTCGACGAGAGGCGTTCCACTCTCGCCGCGGCGGACGGCGGTAAAAGCGCGAACCCGCAAACGGCGCCCCCCGCCAAGAAGGCCAGGAAGGAAGCCAGGGCGGACGACCAAAAAAAGCCGGAGGACGAGGACGACGCCCCCGGCTCGGCCAAGCCCGCCCTGGGCGAGCTGGCGGCGCGCGACGTCGTCGACGAGATGCTCGCGGCGGCGCCGAAGGAAAAGGTGGAGAAGGTGGGCAAAGCCGCCGCCGCCGTCGGCGCGACGGTAGCGCACGCCGCGCCCGCGGCGGAGGCGGCGCTGGGCGTCTCCGCGTACTTTGGCGTGCTCCGCGTTTCGGGCGCGCTGACGGCGGCGAGCCGCCGCGCGAAGGAGGCGGCGACGCGTTCGTTTTGCCGGAAACACGCGTTCCCCGCCGTCGCGGCGGCGGCGTCGCCGCACGTGGTGGTGGCTGCCGCCGCGCACTGCGCGGACGTCGCCGCGAAGGTGACCACCGCCGCGGTCGCGCGCGAGGCGTTCGCCGCGCTGGTCGCCGCGCTGGAGCGCCCCACGCCCGCGCCGAGCGACGAGATGGACGAGGAGGAGACCGAGGAGGCGTGGCGCGTGACCCGCGAAGCCGCCTCGTGGGCGGCGCGCGCCGTGGTCTCCGAGGCGCCGTGCGCCGAGGAAGCCTTCGGCGAATCGGCTTATTTCGAGTCACTCGCCGAGCGCCTCGTCGCGCGCGTCGAGGCGAGTCCGGCGCGGGGCGCGGCGCCCCTGCGCGCGCTCGCGGCGCTCGCCGAGGCGGCGTCGGGCGCCGTCGCGCCCGCCGTCGCGGCGGCGCTCGCGGCGCGCGTCGCCGCCGCGTACGCCGCGACGCTCCGTCGCGACGAGGCGGACGCGGAGGACGCGGACGAGACCGTCGAGGACGAAACCACTTTAGACGCCTGGGAGACCTCCGTCGAGGCGGTCGCCGCGCTGTGCGAGGCGGCGGAGACCTGGGAGGCGCCCGAGGAGGATGACGCTCCGTCGCGGAAGAAGCTCCATCGCGGCGCGCTCGTTATTATGGCGGCCACCGCCGCCGCGCACGTCCGCGCGTACTGGGAGGCGGCGGCGGCGCTGGAGCCTCCCTGTTTGGAACCCGTGGACGGCGCTGACGGCGCCGAGGAGGCTGAGGCTCCCCCCGCGCACCCAGCGGCCGCCCCCATTCTCCGGTTCGCGTGCGAAACGCTTGCCGAGACGGTCGAGGGGGGAGACGCCGTTTCCGCGACGACGGCGTCGGCGGTGTGGTCCGCGGCGGGCGCGTGGGCGTCGCACCTGCCCGCGTGGCGCGCGAGCGACGGCGACGCCATCCTGGACGATACCGCGCTGGACGCGCTCACCGCGATCGTGGGCGCCGCGGTCGAGGCCAAGGCTGGCGAAACCGCGATCGCGGCCATCGCCTTACCGGCGGCGCGCGCCGCCGCCGCCGCGCTGGCGGAAACCGAAGACGCGGACGCGCGCGTCGCGGCGGGACGCGCCGTCGCCGCGGCGGTCGCCTCGCACCCTTCCGCGGCCACCTGTTTGGTGGTTGCCGCGGCGCGCGACGCCGTCGACGCCGCCGTAGGAAGACGCGCCGCGCGAAACGCCCTGCACGTGCTGGTGTCGGTCGCCGCGGCGGCGCAAACGGAGATCGAGCGGGACCCCGCGGGCTGGATGCGCGCCAGGGAGGACGCGGCGTCGGCGGCGGGCTGGAGCGCGGAGGGCGCGGACGCCGCGCTCCTCGCCGCGCACGTCGACGCGTGCGTTTCGATGCTGCGGGCGGCCACGAGCCCCGGCGCGGGCGCGCCGGACAAGCGTCTTTTCGGCGCGACGCTCACCGAGGCGATGCGGTGCGCGAACGAGCTCGCCGACGACGACGCGGAGGGGGAGGATGACGAGGACGACGGTTCGTCCTCTTCCGAAGACTCGGAAGAGGACGATTCGGACGACGACGACGCCGCGGCGGACCGCCTCGAGCACGAGTCCGAGTCCGAGTTCCTGGAGCGGTACGCCGCGATCGCGCGCGAGCTTGCCGAGAAGCCGCGAGGCGGCGAGGAGGAGGACGACGACGAGGAGGCTTTCGATCGCGACGACGACGCGTTCGATCGCGCGATGGCGCCGACGCGGGGCGACGGCGCTCAATCGGTAAACGCCTTCCAAACGTGGTTTAGCGACTGGAAAAAAAACGGGTCGAGCGGTCTGCGCACCGCCGCGCTCGTGGACGCGGCGGTTGCTAAGCGGTTCGACAAGACGCGAGGGAAGCGCGACGAGTGACGACAATGACGTACCGAACGATGCTTCGAGCGAGCGGTTGGGGATATATAAGCGAGAACGGTACCGGTTCACGGTTGGTACTGTACGAATATCGCGCTGGGAATTAAGTTACCGGAAGGTTAAAATTAAAAATGAGAGTATTCAAACGCGATTCGTTCGTCGAGACGCGGAGACACGCGTCCGCGCTACCTCGCGGCGAAGGCGAAACGCGCTGGAACGGAGAGCCGACCGCGGACGACGCGTCTCGCGACGCTCGGTCTGTTGACCCGCGGGATCGGAGACCCGGCGCGCGCGACGGCGCCTCCGCGTTTCGCGCCTCCGCGCGGCGCGCCCGTTTCTTCACCCGAAAGCGCGCGCCTAGGCACGACACCGTTAGCCAACCCGGCGCCGCTTTTCAGCCGCGAGTGCATCACGTGCAGGTTGTCGATGAGCAGCACGTCGCCGACGCACCACGGCACGACGACACTCTCCTCTTCGAACACGCGCGCCATCATGGCCATCGCTTCCCAGGGCATCTCGGTCCCGTCGCCGAACACCACGCTTTGGCCCGGTTTGTTCAAGTCATCCGTCCATCCTCGGTGCGCGGCGAAAATCTGGTTGAAGAAGCGCTTACGCTTCCTCCCCGGATCGGTCGGGTCCGACTCGTCAACGAGCACGGCGTCCATCACCGGGCCGTAGTGGCGCAGAGGGTACATCGACGCGTCCAAGCCAAACGCGGAGAACTTAGTGGCGTCCAGCCACTCGATGGCGTCTCCGGTTTTCTCCTTGGCCAGTTTCTGCTCCAGCTGCGTCGGGCCGTTCACCCCGAACGTCTTGCGCCACCCGCGCCCGATGGGCGAGTGCGGGCGGTCGTCCAGGGTCATCACGCGCGCGTACCGCACGCCCTTGGTCTCCAGCTCGTCCACGAACGCGGGCGCGGCGTTCTTGAGCTTCAAGTACACCCGGTGCGCGTCCAGCAGAGGCGTCGCCAGACCCTCCGCGCTCGAATCCGAGCAGTGAAAAAGAACGCGGTGCGGCGAACGCTGCGCGAGCTCGAGGTGCGCGGCACCGCCCGCGCCGTCGTGCACCACCTCGGGGTACCCGAGCGCGGCGGTGAACGCGTCGAAGTGCTCCGCAGTGCGCAGAGGGAACCCGCGCAGAAGCAAAGCGCCGCTTTTTCTAAGCTCGCGTTCCAAGTCCCTCGCGTTGGACTCGGCCCACCGCAGCGTCTTCGAAACGTCGTTCGCGACGTCCGTCGAACACGGCTCGATGGCGGTGGGGAACGCGTAGTTCCCGACGTCGTCGTCGTGTAAGGTGCGCGCGCCAGTCACGGGGAAAGACACGCACACCTCCGGCGGAGTGGCGAGATTCGTGTCTCGCTCCGAGCGCGACGCGCCTCGGCTCGGCGGCGGAGGAGGAGCCTCCGCCCACCTGCTCGTGGGAGGGGAGGGGGTCGCGTCGGGTCTCTGACGCATGTCCGGCCTCGCGGGGGTCCCCGACGCAGCCTGGGGCCTCGCAGGGCGCGCGTCGCGCGCGTTCCCGAACTCCGCGTCCGCGCCCCAAGGCTCGCCGTGCGAATTCGCCCTCTGTTGTTATTTTTTCGCGAAAAGCGCGCGTGCGTCAGTGTACGGGCAACGACGCGAGTCGAGGTTCGGGCGCGTGTTTCGAGGTTGGGCGCGATTCGGGGGGGGCTTCGGTCAGAGGGCCGCGAGGCGTGGTGTGGCGGACGAGAGGTGCGCGCGCGCGGCGCCGTTCTCGGGGGACGCGCGCGCTCACGTTTCGGCGCGCGCGCGTCTCCCCGCGCGACGGCGCGCCCGTCGAGGCGACTGGGTTTTCGCCACGTCGGTCTCGAAAAAGCGAGCAAAAGACAAACGCGAGAATCGGAACGCGCGGGTTACCCGCGCGCTTCGCGAACGCGCGCGGGCTCGCGCGCGCGGGGGCTTCGTGGCGCGTACCATCGCTCAGTCGCCGCGAAAGGATGCGCGCGTGTTTCGGCTCGTTGGATGTCGCGCCGCGTCGAGTGAACGCGCCGGGGGGTGCCGAGAAGAGAAAGCGATGAAGGAGAAGACGGAAAAATCTCCGCAAAAAGGGCCGAAAAAGGGCGGGTCGTGACTCGACGCTGATGTGGACGCACGCGGATAAAATGAAAACGCCCCGATCCCGTCTCTCGCCACACGCCACACCGGGAACGGTTTCGAAAAGGCCAACGCGGAGTCTGTCGCGGACGTTCGCGCTCGCGCGCCGCGGAGTCTCTTTCCGGAAGCCACTACGTATCACGACCTATAGATACCTATGTCGCGACACCACTCACGACCACCACTATGATACCATAGCACATCAATCACTTCGCTTCAAACTCGAGCAGGAGCACGGTGTCCGTGGACCCGCCGTGCGTCGTCGTCGTCTCGCGCGTTTTGGAAAGCGAGAAATCGAACGCTTCGACGAGCTCGACGAATCGCGCGCGATTCTTCGGCGCGCGAAGCGGAGGATCAGCCACCAGCCAGACGCCCGTTTTTTCTTTCGTCAGTTTCGGCACGAGCGACGCGACAGGCTTCACCGCGTGCGTCTCGTACAGCACGTCGCACGCGAGCACGAGGTCGAAACGGTCCTGGTCCAGCGGGACGGCGTTCCAGTCGAAAACCGAAGCCGAGACGACACACGTGTTGGTTTTTTTCTTTTGTCCTCCTTTGTCGTTTACGTAAACGGCGTCTTCGTCTTCGACGGCTTCTTCGTCCGCGATAACGCGTAGGCCTGTTTCGTTTCCGAACGCCACGCGCAGCCCGTTCGCCTCGGCGGAGAGTAAGCAGCACTGCAGCGCCAAAGGCTCTCTGTCGTAGAAGGCGACGGACTCGGCGCCGCAGAGCGCGGCGGCGATGCCGGCGAGTCCGAGCCCGGCGCCCATGTCGCACACGCTCTTCCCGCGGAGGTCTCCGCCCTCCTCTCCTTGCGCGCGCTCGGCCACGCCGCGGGCCAGAGCCACCGAGCTCGGCCACAGCGCCGCCCAGTACGGGTCGTGGTCCAGCAGACCCAGCTCGACGTACATGTCCAGCACGGCGTCTTCGGATGAAGGGCGCACGATCTTCGCGGTCGGCATCCCATCCCCGAGGCGCACCTCGTCCACGACGAGCGCGAAGTCGTCGATGGAGTACCGGCCGGTCCTCTGGCGCATCAGCGGGTGCGCGCGAAGCGCCGAGTCCGCGGGGAGGGCGCGGTGACGGGCGACGAGCGCGCCGCGGGCCGAGTCCGAGGCGAACGGACGCGCCGCGCGCGTGACGCGACCGCACGAGGGGCGGGGAACGTGTCGCGCGTCGGCGGTGGCGGCTCCTCGCAACAATCTCGCCGCGACGAGCGCGGCCGCTCGAGGCGTCGTCCTCGCCGCCATGGCGACGCGAGCGACGAATCGGGCACCCGATCCCACTCTCTCTAACGCGCGACGACGCCGTGCCCCCCTCCGAGGCAGTCGGTCGCCTTCCCCGCGCGGGCGACTGAAGAAACCCATCACGTCGAAGCGCCTCGTCGTTACGACGAGCGGCGGACGCCGCCGATTTCTTGAACGACGCTTTTTCGCGCGTCATCACAGTCTCCGCGTCTCTCCGCGCGCGCGGAGAGGAAAGAAACGCGTTCGACCCGCGAGACGACCGACGCACGACACAAAAAAGTGTGATGACTTCACGCGCGTCTCGATATTAGCACTGCTCGTCTTTTCTCTCTTCTCCAACTCTCGTCGACGGTGTGTGATAGTACACGCGTCTTCGTTCCCTCACGGCGAAAAAAACAAAAACCCCTCACGCCGCGTCGCCCCGCGCCGATCGCTTCGCCATGCGCTCCATGGACGCGACGCGGTTCATGGAGTCCGTGCGTCCCATCTTCTGCGCGGCGACGCGCGTGTCCAGCGGTGTTTTCAACGGATCACCCGAACCCGACCCGTCCTCCACGAACCAATCCTCCAGCCCGAGCGCGTCGTTCTCGTCTTCGTCGTCGCCGCGATGCTCGTCGCCGCGATGCTCGTCGTGCTCCAGGATGGCGGGCGGCGAGTGGAAGTGGTGGGTCATCTCGCGGTGGTGGTGGTGGCCCTTCACGGCGTCGTCAGGCAGAGAATACTTCGGCGCGCGCGTGGACTGCGCGCCGACGTCTCCCGAGCCGTTACCTTCGCCGCCGTGCGCCGCGCCGTCGCTGCCGTCGCCGCTGCTCCCGCCGCCGGCGTCCGCGCGAGACCCGTCGCTGCCTTGCTGCGCGCTCAGCCCGCACTGCGCGGCCACCGCCGCCGCCGCGCTCGCGCTCGCTGCGCCGCCGGGGAGCTCAAAGTCGCGCGGAACGAGCGACCGCGCGTGCGCGTGTGTGTGCACGCCGCCTCCGCCGGTGGGCGCGCCCGCGTCGCCGCCGGGCATGGCGAGGTGCGCCGCCACCGTCGCCGCCAGCGCCGCCTCGTGGTGGTCCAGGTTCGCGGCTCCCGGCGAGTCGTGCAGCGCGGCGCGCATGTGGTCGTGCCCGTCGGGCGCGCGCATGGCGTGGTCGACGCCCTGCGTCGGCAGGGAGAGGTGCTCGGCGACGGCGGCGGCGAGCGCCGCGTCGCCGTCGGCGTCCCCCTCGGCGCCCGCGCGCGGTCCGCACCCCCTCACCGCGTTCGCGTACGACTTCGTGTACGACTTCGTGTCGACGCTCTGCATGGAGACGTTCGGCGAGCCGCCGCGCCCGGAGACTTTCCGGCCGGCTTTCGCGGTGACGTGCCCGACGTGGCCGCCGACGTGCTGGTACGTCAGGGACGACGTCTCGCTCCCGCGCCCGCGGTGAACGCCGCCCGCGGCGACGATTGGGAAGTTGGTCACGCGGCCGCGCCCCGTTCCCGCCTTCTTGCCCTGCAGGGACCCCCCCGAGCCCGCGGGGTGCGGTCCCACCATCATCGGCGCGCCCCCGTACGACGCGCCCGCGCTCGCAAACGCCACCGTCTGCGGCGGCGCGAACATCGGATCTGCGCCGGCGCCGAGCGCCGCGCCGGCGGCGGCGGCGGCGGCGGAGGTCATCGCCGCGCCGCGCCCGTCGCTCCCCGGCGCCCCCATCCGCGCCGCGTCCAGGTACCCCGCGGGCATCAGAGGCATGCCGTGATGCATGCCCGCGTGAACGCCGCCCGCCGCGTACGCCGACGCGTGACCGCCGTCGCCGCCCGCCGCGCCGACGCTCGCCGGCGTCGCGTTCCCCGCGGCGGCGACGCGGAGCATCTGCTCCGCGGACGCGCCCGCGTTCATGGCGACGGTGGCCGCCTCGATCGCTTCTCTTGTGATTGGGTGTCCCGCGACGAGCTGCGCTCTTAAGTACGCGGTGTTCTGTTTCACCACCCGGTTGCGTTGCATCACGCCGTTGAACCCGGCGTGAAGCGCGTGCAACTTTTGAAGCAAACGCGCGTTTTCCTCGGTCAAAGCGTCGCACCGAGCCTGAAGCTCGCCGAGGTGCGCTTGCTTCCGCCGGCGCGAACGTCTGGCGGACTCGCGGTTGGACAGCATGCGGCGGATCCTACATGGCGATGATGGATTCGTAGTATATGGCGTGTGGGGCGCGATAGAGACGACGTGGGGGGGATCCGTCAGCGAGGCGCGGAGTCTTTGACGCGAGGCGGAAAAAAGAACAGAAAAGAGGAAAATCGGGGGAAGCCTTTTTCTTTCGCGTGAAAGACTCCGCCGGTTTCAACCCCACCCGTGTTGGATCACTTTTCGCACGCGCCGAGCGCGGGTGTACAGTCAGCGCGCTCGGTTCGGGAAAAATATCTCTCGCGCCGCGCATGTGCGGTCGACCGGCGCGCCGGGTACCGCGCGCCACGCGCGTCGCGACGTGTTTACGCGACGGATCGCGCGCGATACGGCTCAACAACTCGTTCACGCACCTCTTGCTCTCGTCGTCGCCCCCGTTGGCGTCGTCCTGGTCATCATCCGACCCGACATCGGACGCGTTGTGCAGGAACTCGAGTTTCGATAAGCCATACTCGGTCGCTTTCGCGGATGCCTTTTCGTGCGCCGCGTCGCCCGCGTGAAGCGCGGCGGGGAGGCTCGCGCCGGCGCGCGAACCCCGCACTAACGCGCCGACGGCTTTCGCGGGACTCCCCCCGTGTCTCATCGGCATGGCGAGTCTGCGACACGTTCGGGACGTCGCGAGGGGAGGGCGGGTCAGTCGCCGGAAGGCGTCGGTTCGCGACCACTTGTCGCTTTTGCCCGGGAAAAAAGCGAGCGAGGAGAGATGAATCCGCGATTTCCCGACCTCGCCGTCGCCGCGGGAACGGGGCGGGACGCGACACACGACGCCGCCAAGCCGCGTGCGCCGCGCGGGATCGATCGTGGGGGCGTGTCTAGGTGGCACGAACGGGAAAGCGCGACCGCGGGATGTCGAGTCTCGACGTCGCAGCACGCACCACCGGCGGTTGTGGGACGTCCTAACAACGACGCTTCCCGCAACGTTCTTTTTCGCGGGGTCGCTTTTTAAGCCCCGCGGGGTCCCTTAAACGCGCGCCGCGAGGACAGCGCGAGTGACGCACGACACGTGACGGGTGTGGCGGAGGTGACCGACGTTCCGGGGATCGAAACGAGCGGTCGCCGCGCGCCGTGCAATGCTGTTAACCGGGGAGGGCACGGCGGAGTTGGAAAAGTTCTAGAAAGAATCGAAAGCCATTGCGAAAAATCGTCACCGAACACCGATACCAGGAAGTCTCGCCCTCGCTACGACGTATTCGGATTTTGTCGGCACGCCCGACCCGAGAGACGCGCGCGTGTCACCTCAGGCGGCGCGCTGCTCTCGGCGCGCCGGTGCGCATCGTCCCGCGGGTCGGAAAGCTTTCCTCGAGTCTGGCCGCGGGATGGCCTCCGCGGTGGCCCCGGGTCGCGGTGTTCCCCCGAGCGACGTCCCGCCGGGCCCCATGTCGACTCGCCTCGACGCGTACGACGACGCGGAGACGTACGGGATCGCGTCGAGCGACACCGCGTACCTCGACTCCGTCGTGGCGGACACGGCTCTGCGCGCGGACATGGCGAACGCGCGGGCTTTGCGCGAGAAGAAGTCCAAATCCAAGCGCATCCCCGTCAAGGAGCTGTCCACGGTGAACAACGCGTTGGCCGAGATGTACGCGGAGGAGCACTATTTCGAGGACGAGCAGGCGCTCGCTCGCGCCGCCGCGTCGTACCGGTTCGAGGACGAGGACCCTTCCGTGCGGTTTTCCGATGACCGACGCGCGAGCGACAAAGACGCGACCGAAGGCGCCGGCGTGTGGAGCCTGGACGAACGCCGAGCCTCGGCGCTCGAGGCCCTCAGGGCGCGGCAGAGGTGGAAACAGGCGTTGCACGCGCACTCCGCCGCCGCGCCCGCGTACGTGCGCGCCGCGCCGCGGAGCGATCTCGGCGACGCCGACAAATCGGAGTGGATCCCGCACGTCTTCGCAGACGGAGGCGGGTCCGTCGCGTGGTTCAAGAGCCGCGACGCGATGACCGCGTCCGAGCGCGCGCGCGCGGACGCCGCCGCGGACCGGGCGGAGGGAAAATCACATTCCGAAAAAAACGCGACGGACGTTTCGAACGACGCGAGACGCGAAAACAAACAAAACGCGCTCGTTTCCGAAGACGTCGAGCGCGTCGTTCGGGTCACGCGGCGCGCGGAGGACCCGCCCATCGGTGCGCATCGGGCGGATTTGACCGCGACCGGCGGTGAACGCGATCCGAGGGGGGAACCCGAGGGGCGACCCCGCGGCGTGCGCGCGGAAGGGCGCCGCGCCGCCGCGGCGCCGGTGGTTCCGTCGTTTTCGTTTCCGGCGGGAGGCGTCCGCGCGGCTCGGGGCTTGCCGCACGAGCCGCCCGACGCGCGCGCGCGCGTGGTCGAGCGCTTCGTGGCCGCGGACGCGCGCGGTGACCTGGTGGACGCCGCGGTGGTCGACGCGGACGCGGGCCGCCGGCCGGACGCGGACGATTTGGTCGCGGAAGAGACGACGACCGAGACGACGAGGGAGACGCGGACGCGAACCGTCACCATGGACGCCGACGGGAACGTTTTGGACGAGAAGGAGACGGTGGAGACGGAAGCGGTGGGCGCCGCTCCGCGAACGACCAATACCGTGCCTTCTGCCGCGGAGACGACCGCCGAGCCGGACGACGCGGCGTTCGACGCGTTGACGCTGACGGAGGGCCAGATCGACGTCGTCGTCGATCTGCTCCGCGAGAACCACGGCGTGGACGTCGGCGCGGACGAGCTCCGCGACCTGCTGGCCCGCGTGCGCACCCGGAAGAAGTACCGGGGCGTCGAGAGTAAGGCGTGGCAAGAGACAGAGAAGGGGAAAGACGAGGAGAAGGACGAGGGAGTCGTCGCGCTCGTCGGGACCCTTTTGCGAGGTTTGCTCGGCGGCGGCGACGACGAGAAAAAAACGCCTTCGCCGCGCGGGAAATGTTCCGCGAACGTGGTCTTCGATAAGCCCCCGAGTGATCCCGAGGCGCGCGCGCGGTTCATCGCGACCGCGAACGCCGCGACCTCCACGACCTCCGCGAACGCCGCCACCGCCTCGGGTTTGCTCGCGCGCCGCGACGCCAAGCCGCAGACGTCGCGCGGCGCGTGGCGCGTGGCGAGGACGGCGTTCGACCTCGGCGCGTCGGCTGTTTCAGACGCGAACGAACCGAAATCCGCGCTGTGTTCTTCGACCATGCCCGCCGCCGAGCGTCGGCGCATCCTGGACGGCGAGCAGGCGGCGTCTCGCGAGCAGGCCAAGAAGCTTCGCGCGCTCGGCGCCGCGCAGAAGTGGCGCGTGGCCGGCGCGCTCGGGAGGTTCGTCGCCGGAGCCAACGAAGCGGCGCGCGTCGCCGCCGAGTACCGCGCCGGCGAGGAGGAGGACGAGGCTCGCGAGCGCGATCGGGTGAAACGCGCGTTGGAAGACGCGAACAGGAGGACGACCGTCACCGAGCGCCGCACGGTCAAGGACAGCAAAGGGAACGTGCTGGAGACGCGCGAGACGAAAGAAAAAATCCCGCCTCACGAGACGACGCCGCGATGCACGTGCTTCGACGTCGGCGCGGCGGTTCGTTCCGGCGGCTTCGGCGGCGGCGTCGGCGGGTTCGGTAAGTCGCGCAGCGGCTCGCACGCCGACGCCGCCAAAGCTCAGGCGGCGAAGAAGAAGAAACGGCAGTGTCCCGTGCACTTCCCTCTCGCGAGCGGCGCCGCCGCGACCAAGGGCGCGCCTTCGCGCGCGCCGGCGAAGACGCACGCGGCGTCCGGCGGCGGCGAACGGTCCGGCGGCGTCGCGGCGGCTCGCGACGACGACGCCGGGTACGTTCTGTACGAGACCCCGGGAAACTTTTATTTGGCGAGCCACGACCACACGCGCTCGAAGTGGCGCATCGCGCGCATCGGCCGTCGCGCGAACACCCTGGAGGTGGACGAACACACCACGACGCACGACCGCGAGGGTCTCAAGGCTGTGATGTTCGCGCTGCACAAGGGGAACGAAGCGAGCGGGGGTTTACGAGTCGTCGCGCAGGGCGCCGGCGTCGTGTCCATCCTGGAGCTCGCCGCGCCCGGAGGGGACGACCCCGCGTCCGCGGCGGGCACGGGGCCCGACGCGGTCATCGCACGCGCGGAGCAGCTGCACCGCGAGCGCGCTAAACGTCTGGCAAAGCGCAACGGCGTCGCCGGCGGCGCGACGGCGAAGGAACGCGATTTGGAGGAGAGCGGCGGCGCTGTCGTGAGCGAGAAAACTTCCGTTGTTGTATTTTCCGGGATCGCCACGCAGAGCGTCCGACGCAAGGGACGCGTGCGCGTTCTCGCCGTGGGCGCCGCGCGGAGCAACCGCGAATCGGAGATGCGCGACGCCGTCGCCGCGCTCGCCGGGGACGGCGTCGCGACGGCGGGAAAAGCCCCCGTCGCGCGCGACTCAGACGCGCACGTTCTGGACCCGGGCGAGAGCGCGACTGTCGGTCTCGTGCGTCTTCACAGGCTGACCATCGGCCACGCGTCCTCGAGCGAGCCCGAACGCGCACTCGGGCTCGGGAAACAAAACGCGTCTTTGCGTATGCGCGAGCGGAAGCGCGCGGAGGACCGCGCGATGGCGGAGGCGGAGGCGGAGGCGGCGCGGAAAAAAGAACCTTCGTTCTTCGCGCGCGCGCGACGGAGCTGCGCGGACGGCGCGACTTCGGCTTTCCACTTCATCTTCGGGAAGGACGCGCTGGAGGAAGACGTCTCGTTCACGGACAGACGGCGCGAGATTTTGCGCAACCGTAAACGGCCGACCGTGGCCGAGCTGCGCGAGGCGCGTCTACACGACGTCGACATGAAGCTCGAGACGCAGCCGGAGGAGATTGTGGAGGACGGGCCGCTGACGGAAATCGCGGACTGGTTCGGGAACGACTGGTGGTTCTGGAACGACGACGCGGAAGAGCGTCCGTTCAAGATGGATCCGTCGCGGCCGACGGAGGAGGCGATGCGGCGTCGGCGGGACCCGATGATCGTCAAGCTGCGGTTCAGGCAGTACGAGGAGCACACGGACGCGGCGACGTAAACGTCGACTTTTCGCGCGCGACGAAGGCGACGCGAAAATCGTTCGTCTCGTTTCCGGTATTTTATTTTCTTCGTCAGACGCTCGAAATCGTCTCGCGCTCGTCTCGCGGAAGCTTCCGGTATCGTCTCATAGGTCTCATCCGATGACATCTCTCTCGAGTGATTCTGAATCGCTCCAGATGCCGTCCGGCGCGCCCTCTTTGAGCGCCCACTCGAACACCCGCAGGTGGCCCTGGCGCGCGGCGTCCAGGCACGTCTGCTCGTCCCAGGGGCACCCGTTTTGGCGAAGCCATCGCAGCGTTGAAAGGTGGCCTCCGAACGCGGCGCCCGCGCACGCGGCTTCGTTCCAAGGGCACCCGTTGGCGCGCGCCCACTCGAGGACGTGCGTGTGACCGCTCAGCGCCGCGCCGACGCACGTCTGCTCATCCCACGGGCAGTCGTTGTCGCGCGCCCAACGCAGCGTCTCGAGCTGCCCGAAGGACGCCGCGCGCTGGCACGTCTCCTCGTCCCACACGCCGCCGTTCAAACGCGCCCACTTGAGCACCCGGAGGTGGCCGCCCTTCGCCGCACCCGCGCAAGTCCACTTGTTCCACGGGCATCCGTTCGCGCGCGCCCACTGCAGGACCTCGAGGTGGCCGCCCGCCGCCGCTTGCTCGCACGTCCACGCACTCCACACGCACCCGTTCGCGCGCGCCCACTGCAGGACCTCGAGGCGGCCGCCCTCCGCCGCGTACGCGCACGTCTCGACGCCCCACGGACAGCCGTTCCCGCGCGCCCACTGCAGCACCGCGAGGTGGCCGCCCTTCGCCGCGAACGCGCACGTCAACGCATCCCAGGGGCACCCTCTCGCGCGCGCCCACTGGAGAAGCTCGAGGTTGCCCGCCGCTGCAGCGCCGGCGCAGGTGCTCTCGTCCCAAAGGCAGCCCGTTCTTTTTGCCCACCGCAAAACCCCGGCCTGTCCCCCCCGCGCGGCGCGCCAGCAAGTCTCCTCGTTCCACGCGCAGCCGCGCGCCTCGGGAGGCTCAGGCTCCGCGCGCCGCGAGCGCGCGCGCGACCGGCGCGGGCTCGGGCGCGGCGACAGGTGGATCACGGACATCATGGTGTCGTGCTCCCGCGCGGGGGAAAGTGGTTATGAGCGTCCGAGACGAGGGGGAAGTATCGTAAATAAAGTTTACAACGCCATTTCGCGCGTCTACGCCGCGTCGTCACCGTTTCTTCGACGACACGGGCGCGCTCAGCCATCGGTCCGCGCGACTGCTCGCGTTGGACCGCACCGAGGGCGCTTTCCTCGCGGCGTTTTCCGCGGCTTTTGGTTTCGTCATCCGTGCGCCCTCGTCTACGTTCCGGAAAGAAGGCTGCCGCGCGGCCGCCGCGACCGCCGCCGCCGTCGCCGCCGCCGCGTCCGGCGGCGGCGGCGCGGCGGACGCGAAGGGCGCGTCCGCGAAGTTTGAGGCGCCTCGACCGGGTTCGACTCCGTTCCTCGACGGAGGCGAGGTGGACGATCCCGCGCCTCCCGCCGCGACGCCCCGCCGCCGCGACTTCCCGCCGGTGGAACCCTTCCACCGGCGCACCTCCCCGTCCGAGCCGATCATGGAGTCCGAGGAGGACGCCGAGCCCCGATCGTCTTTTTGAAAATGCGCCGATAAACTCTCGCGGCGCGTCTCCGATCGCGTCTTCTTCTCTCGCCGGCGCGTCGCCGCGAAGAGCGGCGACGCGACCATCGCGATTAGCTCGAACAGCGAGAACAGAGGCACCAACACCAGCGTCGCTGCGAACAGCAGCAGGTACAGCACGTACCCTGGCGCGCCTCGCGCGAGGTGTCTCGCCCCGGAACTCACGTAGAAACCCACCGCGTACACGAACGTCTGAAAGGCGGCGACGACGCCGACGCCGACGGCGAGCGCCGTCGCCTCCGGTCCCGTCGCGCGTCGCGCGAAAGGCGCCGCCAAGCACAGAATCGGTGCCAGTTTCGCGAACGCGCCGCTGACACACATCGTGGCTAACACAGTTTGCGACACAGGGTTCAAACCCACAGAACCGCCGGACTCGTTGTCTTCTTCCAAATCCGAAGAAGTCTTCGCACGCGCGTTCTTCGCGTCGTGAGAATCTCGGAGAGAGTCGTGACTCTCCTCGAAAAGCAGGCGCGCCAGCGCGGCGTGCTCGCGCGCGCGCCGGCGAAAGAGCGCGGCGAACCCGCCGGGGGCCACCGGGACGTGCACGCCCGCGTCCAGCCACGCGAACTGCGCGCCTCGGTGCGAGCACCGCATGGCGAAGGAGGTGTGCTCCGTGCCCGGCGGCGTGCGCGAGGAAACCCAGCCCACCAGCCTTTCGAACTCGTGAGGCACCACCAGCAGGCGCCCCGGCGACGCCGCCAGCGCCGGACCGACGGCGCCGCGGCTGTACGCGAGATGCGTCGCGCCGGCGGCTTCGCCCGCGCGCACAACCTCCGCCAGCGCTGGTGCCCACGAGCCCATCGTGGGCACACCCCCCTCCAGCGCGTTCGCGGTGCGCGTGATGCCGGGCATCACGCTTCCCTGCGCCAGGCGCCGCGCGCGCGGCGCGCGCGAGGAAGACAGAGCGCTCAGACGGCTCTCTCGCGCGGCGTGCGCCAGGACGGCGTCGACGGCTCTTTGATTCAATATGCCGTCTGAACCGAGGTGCACGACCCAGTCCCCCCATCCCGCGCGCGACGCCTCCGTGGCGTGCGCCAGCAGCTCGCAAGGTCCGTGCGTCTCGGAACCCGCGTCTTTGTTGGCATCCGTCACGACCCACGAGACTTGGGTGTATTTTTTGTGTTCCGGAAACGGCAGCTCCACCGCGCACGCGTCGTTTAAGAACAGGTCTCGGTCCGTCACCACCTCCACCTCCCACAGCGTGTTGGGCAGCGTCCGGCTCAGCACCTCGACCGCCACCTCGACCGCCTTCTTCGTCGCGCCCGGCCGGTGCAGCCTGCGGCAGTGCACGAAGCGGAAGTACAAGACGCCGCCCAGCTGCTCGAGCACCTTCTCGCGCTCCGGAAACGCCTCGCCCCACACCGGGGGGAGCAGCGCGAAGCCGAGCGCGTGCGTCGCCATGGACGGAATGCCGATCAGGGCGAGGCACGAGAGCACGGCCCATATGTACTCGTACGTGGGCGAGAGCTCGACCGCGTACGGGTTGGCGTAGCACGCGAGCGCGGCCAGGAATAAACACGCGTAGACGATGACGATGAGTCCCGTCCACATCAGCGCGAGTTTCCCGAGCAAAAGAAAACTCGCCGGCTTGTACAGCCGCCTCTCGGCTTTGCGGCGCGCCGACTCGCGCGCGGCGTGTCTCCGGGCGAGCTCGAGGCTCTTCTTCGTTCTCTCCTCGGTTTCCCGTTTCGATTCGGATCCGGATCCAGACGGGGACGAGGGCGATCCGCCTCCCGCCCAGCCGCCGAACCAGCCGGCGCTTTTTCGCGGCGCCGACCGCACGGGCGCGGTCCCCGCGGATCTGGAAGATTTCTTCCCGGCGCGTGCTCGGTCGGCGGGGTCGCGCGCGGCGGCGCCCGAGCCGCGAAACGCGCCGAGCATCGGCTCCTTTTCCGGGGACGCGCCTATTTGGTGATCCCGAGGGGTGGGGAGGACGCGAGAGGGAGGGTCAGTGGGGTGTTACAGCGCGTGACTCGACTCACGCGCGGTTTCGCGAAAATGCGCTCGCGCGCAGATTCTCGGGAGAGACGCGTGAGGAAGGCGCGACGGGAGAAGAATCGCGCGGAGCGCCGAGGAGGAGTCGTCGCGTTCGCGGTGTCACACGCACCGTATGCTTCCCCGACCCTGCCGTGCTCCTCGTCCCACTCCTCACCCGAGACGTCCGTCTCCGAGACGTCCCCGGCGACACCGACGCCGTGGTTGTACATCAGCTCGTCCGAGTCTCCCGCGGACGTCCCGCCGTGGCTGGAGGCCCCGTCCCACGCGGAGTCGCCCCGCGCGCCCAGCCGCCGCTGGTCGCTCGCGCCCGCCATCGTGACACGCCCCGATGTGGCGTGTCCGACCGCGCGCTCCGACCGGGACACGCGCGGAGCGGAGTGCCTCTCACGCCAAAGTCGGCCCCTCGAACAAGACGCGGGGTGGTTGGCAAAACTGGTATCTGGTATCGGCACTTCGGTAAAACCACGACTCAGAAGTGAGCGGAAACGCTTGGTGCTGGCCAATCCGCGCGACGCGCGACGCACGCCGCGGCACCCGCGGTTCCCTCCTCGCGCGTCTTCGCGCCGACGAGGCGAGATGCGTGTGAAGCGCGGCGTCGCCGGCCCCAGGCGGCCCGGCGCCACGTCCCTTTCCTCGCACGCGGGCACCGAAGATGTCGTCGGCGCGAGGCCTCGAAAGCCGACGCAGTTCGACGACCAGCGCCCCGGGTGGGACTTCACCAGCGGGGACGTGGGGAAATTCAAGCTCACGGAAGAGCAGGTCAAGGTACGTCGCGCGCGCGTCTGCAGAAGTCGCGCCGCGCCGCGCTGGCCATCCCCGGACGTCCCCGGGTCGCGCACGCCGCGAACACCGCGGCTCGCGCGCGTCCGATTTTTGAATTTCTCTGCAGGAAGGGCACACCACCCGCGACAAAAAACACGCGTCTTTTCCCTCCGTCTCCGCGTCTGACCGCCGCGCGTCTCCCCACCGTCACCCCTTCTCCAGGCGCGACGCGCCCTGCACACGTCCAAGCATCTCGCGGACGCGAAGGCTGCGCTCGCGGGCCGCAGCGCGGCGAAAATCTCGGTGCGGCCGGGAAAGAGAGAAACGCACCGCGTCGTGGACAAGACGGACTTTGAGGGGAGCGACGCCGAGTCGCGCGATCTGTCGCCGTCGCCGCCGCGCGCCGCGCCGCGCGGCCGAGGCGCGCCCGGGGCTGGTCTGGGCCCCGTGCGTTTCGAGGACCCCGACGACATGAGCTCGTTCGCGGAGGACGCGGAGAACGCGAACGCCGCGAACGGCGCGAGGGGAAAGAGCGCCGCGCCCCTGTCGCACGAGGCGGAGACTTCGCGCGGTCGACGCATGCTCGGCGAGCCCCCTGGGTGGCGCAACCCGCGCGCGCGCGTGCCCTTCCGCGAGGCGCGCGTGCGTCTCCAGAGCGAGCGCGGCCCGCGCAAGGCGCGCGCGCTGGCGCGCGCCGCCAGCAAGGGCTGGGCGCCGACGCGCGCGCCCGAGTGGAACAACCCCAACGGCACCGGCAAGGCGGTTCGCGTTCCGCGCGAGCGCGCGGGCGACGCGCCGGGCGCGCCCACCGTGGCGTTCGAGGAGGAGTTCGAGCAGTTCAAGATGATGAAGCTGCGCGAGCGCGCGGCGAACGCGGCCGACTCGTCGCACGACGGCGCCCAGCGAGACGCTCGCCGGTTCGCGCGGGGTGGGTACGCGGCGGTTGGATCGGACGAGGATGTCGACGACGACGACGACGGCTCGTTTCGCTCGGACGGCGTCGAGCAGGAGGAGGAGAGCGAGGGCGAGAGAGGCGCGGCTTCCCCGCGCGCGTCTGGAGACTCGCCGACTCCAGAGGCTCTCTCGCGCGCACCGCCCGAGTCCACCGCGAGCCTGCTGAAGCGCCACGAGCTGATCCGGCGCGAGTTCGGGAAGGAAACCTCCCCGGACCCGCCCGAGCGGTCGTCGGCTTTTTTCGACGACGAAAAAAACGCGCTGGACCCGACGGAACGGGAGATGGCGCGGGTTTTCGCCGGGGACGGCGACGCCCCCGACGGCGACGCCCTCGACGGCGATCCCCGGGACGCGCGAAGCGCGAACGCGATCCCCGGGACGCGTCGGAAGGACGCGATCCCCGGCATGACCTCGTCCGTCCCCGCGGCGCTTCGGTTCGCGCCGCCCCCCGAGCCGGAGCCGAGCCGCAACCCAACGCTGTGGCCGACGCCGTTCGGGCGCCCCGCGAACGACGTCCCCAACCGCGCGGTCCGCGAGGACGTCGGGATTTCCTACCCCGTGCCTCCTGTCGAGGAGCGAAACTTGCCCAAGTACTCGCAAAGAAACGAGGGCCGGAAGAAGGGTCTGGCGTCGCTCGCGTTCGCGCGGTCCGTCGGCACCGGCACGGTGGGCGCCGCGGGGTTCGCGGGCGTAAGCGGCGGCCACGCGCCCGATCCGCGCGCGCTGCGTTTGAACGAGGGCGTCGAGACGCTGGGGCTCGGGCCGCTGCCTCCTGGGTTTTTGGCGTCCCGGGAGATCCAGCAGCTCGCGGAGACGCTCGCGAAGAAAGGGGACTACGAGGGCGGCGGCGGGCGCGTCGACCGCGACATCGCGGCGGGGCGCGGAGGTGGCGATGAGGCGTTTCGAAAACGCGTTTCGGCTGCGAAGCGCGCGGTGACGTCCAACGTCGAGGCGGGCCTCGACGGGCGGAGCCCCGCGGGGGGGACACTCGTGGACCTCGTCCCGGAGGAGGACGCGGAGGCGTCCGCGCGTGAGGATAACCCACACACGTCCAACGAGGGCCCCGCGACGCGCGCGCCCGTCACGTCGGGTTCGCAGACCATGAGCCTCAACGCGCACGCGCGGAGTTTCGGGGTTTACGACTAGACGGCGGCGTACGTTTTTTTGTGGTGTGGGACGCGACGTGTACTGAAGAGGTAATAAGACGCGCGAGTTTTACAGTTGTATAGATATGTCATACAAAAACAACAGTCACTTACCGCGCGCGTCACTCCGCGTATATCTCGACGGCGTCTCCTCGGCTAATCCCACTCGCCATTACCGGTTCCGGGTCCTGGAACAGCTCGACGCCTGCGTCCCACACGCTGTCGCACAGCTTGCTGAGCGGCAGAATCGAGAAGGGCTCCTCGAGCTGCACGGCGAGCTCCTCTATTCCGAAGAAGAAGATGGCGACGAGCGTCGTCGCCGGCACCACCGCGACGTGGTTCCAGGACGTGCCGAAGGGTTCCCACAGCGCGAGCGGCAGCAACAGCAGCCAGCATGACAGGAATCGAGCGGTGTGCCGCGTGTACACTAAAGGCACCGGGCTGGTGAATATCCGCTCGCACGTCTCCAAAGCGTCGCCTAATAAAATCACGCTCTTATCCATCTCCACCCTTCTTTTTTCGTCGATGGGCAACGCGTTCATGGCCGCGGACAAGTCCGCGAGCGCTTGTAACGGGCGATTAGGCGCGCGGAGCAATCTAGACGCCGCCACAGAATCGAGCCTGGTCTCCAGCGCGACGCACAAAGCCCTCTCGTCCTCCGGGCCGCTCAGGCGGCTCGCCAGGCACCGCGGGAACGCCCACGCCGCGCACCGCACTCTGTGCAACGCCTTTTGCTTGTCTTTAACTTCGACGTCTGCGTTCATCCAGAGCGCGCTCTGCCGCATGACGTTGCGGCAGTGGCTGACGATTCTACCCCACGCGACGCGCGACTCCACCCACCGCGCGTACGACGCGTTCGTGCGGAACACGAGGAGCAGACCCAGCGCGGGCGACGCGAGCGTGAACGGCAGCGCTGGTAGCCGCGCGAGGAACACGTCGTGAACGTTCGGTAAGAGCGGCGCGTGGAGGACGTCGCCGAAGTCCTCGAATCCCTCGATGGCGCCGTTCCACGCGCACGCCAGCGCGCCGATGGTGGCCACCGCGGCGACTTCCGTGACTAAGCTCCGCACCACCCCGGACGTGAACGTCCCGGAGAGGTTGCCGAAAAGTCGCGTGCTGCTCCTGTGCTGGAGCCAATCCTCGTTGGTGAACACCGTCCGTCGGTACCGCCGCGACGCCTCCGAGTACGGCACGTCGCCGCTGGTGTCGATGTTCAGAGGCAGCGCGCACGTCGCGGGCAACGCGTCCGCGTCGAGCACGGCGTCGTCGTCGCGACTGCGTCCGTCGAACACCTCGAATCGGCCCTTCAGGCCGGCGCGCGTTCGCACGGCGACGCGGCGTTCACGAAAAGTCGGCCCCGAGGCGGTCGCGGTCGATCCTCCCGCGCGCAGCCTCGGCGACGACACCGCCGGTCCCGCGCGCAGCACGGGATACGCGCGAGCCGCGGCCATGCCGAGTGCGCGCGCGTTCGCGGATGCCACTCGTCGGTTCCAAAGCAGGGTCTACCTCCGCGTCGCGAGCAATGCGCGGCGTCGTGCTGTCCGACTCGGATGGCTCTCGGACGCAGACAAAACGAGCGCAGGACAACTGTCGTCGACCTTTGGCAGGGCATGAGTCACGTCCCGATTTTCAACCCGTCGGTTTCTGAGTCATCCCGGCGCTCTCGGAATCGCGCGGTCGTCGCCGCTCGTCCGGTTCGCCGAGAGAGGCACTTTTCGCGAGATAGTTATGACTCACAGCGAGACGCGCGATGGGGGGTGGCAGCGGGCTCTGGTCGCCAGCGCGGCCGGCGGTCGCGTCGGCGCGCGCGGCGCTTGAGAACTCGCCTCGGCAGGTGGGCGGGTCGCGCATCGCCCGGAACGACGGGTTCGGGTCGCGCGCGTTTGTCGCGGACACTCGCGCCATGTCGCGGCGACTCTCGAGGCCCGGCGTTTGTCCCGCGCGTCGCGGGCGTCGCGCGGTGTGCTCGGCGTCGCTCATGACCGCCGGTTTGCTGGCGAAATACGCCGCGGCCGGAGGCGTGGGCGCGTGCGTCTCCCACGCGGGCGCCGTGCCCCTGGACGTGGTGAAGACGCGCGTGCAGCAGGACCCCGCCAAGTTCGCGGGCGGGGGCGTGCTCGAATCCGCAAAGACGCTCGTGCGCGAGGAGGGCTGGGGCGTGTTGTCAAGAGGGCTCGCCAACACCATGCTCGGTTTTCTGCTGCACGGCGCGTTCAAGTACGGCGGCTTCGAGTTTTTGAAGCAGGCGTTCCTGGAGAGCGACAACGCGGAGATCGCGACGTTCGGCCACGACCACCGGCTTTTGACGCTGCTCGTCGCCGCCGCGCTCGCCGAGACCGTCGCGACGGTGGCGCTGTTGCCGCTCGAACAGACGCGCATCAAGATGGTGTCCGACGAGTCGTACGCCGATAACGTGCTCGAGGCGATTCAAAGGCTGTTCCGCGAGGACGGCATCGACGGGTTCGTGAACTCGCTGCCCCCCATCTACGCGAAGATGATCCCGTTCTCCATGTGCCAGCTGGCGACGTACGACGTCGCCGTCGGCGCGAGCCGCGAGACCGCGGCCGCGCTCGCGGTCGCCGTATCCGCCGTCGCCGCGGACGGCGACACGTCCGCGGCGGTGGCGGAGATGGCGAGTCTTGTGAGCGAAGCGTTGAGCAGTCCTTTCGTGGCGCAGGTCCCGGCGTCGTTCCTCGCCGCGACGTTAGCGTCGCTCGCGTCTCAGCCGGGGGACACGCTCATGTCGGTGATCAACGAGGGGGAGAAGAAGGAGACGTCTTTTCGCGAAACGCGAAAAGACGCGGACGCGCGTGCGTCTGAGACGGGCGTGGAAAGCGCTTCGGCGTTCGGAGACGGCTCCGAAGACGTCCTCGAAGCGTCCCTCGGCGGTTCCGTCGTGACTCTGGAGAAGCCGCGCTCCGTGGAAAAAAAAAGCGAGTCGAACGACGAGACGGAGAAGAAAAAGCGCCGCCGCGCCGGCGTGGCCGAGACGGCGGCGAGGCTGGGGTTCGACGGTCTGTACGCGGGGTGGCAAGAGAGGCTCGCGCACGTCGCCGCGGTGATCGTCATCCAGCTCGTGGTGTACGACGACATCAAGCACGCGTTGATACGGTGACCGGCGGCGCGGACTTTCTGAATTTTTTACACAGAGTGAGGAATTTCTGCGCGTATCCCGAACGCGCGTCTTGACGTGAGACGAGGCTGATTTTTTCGACTCGACGCGTGGGGGCAAAGTCTGACTGAATGCCCATACACGTCAAAATTTAAACCGCCTTCGCTGCGAAAAAAACGAGGAGTTGGATTGGGCTTCGCGACGTGCCGGGAGCTGGCCAATCCGACGTGCGCCCGGTGGGCACACGGAGGGAGGGGGTGTTGCGCGAACAGGCGCGGCACGCACGCGGTCGTACCTACGGACCGGTCCGCGCAGCCGCGTGAGACAGTGACCCCCTCTCCTCTCGGTGGGAGAAGTGCCCGCGCGCCAATCTCGGCGTGACTTAGGTTACGCAACCTCGATCCGCGTCGCTCGCAGCCTCGACACCATGCCGCCCGCGGGTCTCGCCCACGGGCGCGAGCGCCTCGCGTTCGTCGCGGAGGTACTCGTGGGGTACCAAGTCGAAGTCACGGTGCGTCTCGCGTCCCGGGCCCGAACCCGCGCGCGATCCCGTGAGAAGTCATCTCGATCGCACCGCTTCTCTTTTCGCGCCGCGCGGGGAGGAATCCTGACGCACCGATCCAAACCCCGTCGCTCGCCTCTCCTCGAAACGCGCGCAGCTCAAGTCCGGCGATGTCTACGAGGGCGTGTTCCACTCCGCCGCCCCGTCCGACGCCGAGGTACGCGCGGACTCCCCCTCTCCCCCTTCCCCCGTTCCCTCGCGACGCGAACGCGACCACCGACGAGACGAAAAACAATTTGCGCGTTTTCGCGTCGTCTGCTTTCCCGAAAAAGAACTCACCGGAAGCCCTCTTGTTTCGCACGCAGTGGAAGAAGGACGACCTCGTCGTCGAGCTGCGAATGGCGGAGCTCAAGGCGACGAGCGCGGGACGGGCGCAGCGTTCGACCCCCGCGCCCTCCATGCGCGTGGCCCTCGCCGACCTCGTCTCGCTCAAAGCGAGCGACGTGGGCATGACGGACCTCGCCGTTGGCCCCAGCCGCGGTGCCGACGGGTTCACCGACGGCGGCATCACTCGCGGCGAGCACCGCGAGCGCGAGCTCGTCGCGTGGGCGCCCGCGGCGGGCGAGGAGGCGCTCGGCGGCATCGAGGACGGCGGCGGCCTGCTCGAGGACCCCGCCATGAAGGCGAAGGGCGGCGGGTGGGGCGGGCGCGGCGCCGCCGCCGCCGCCGCGCAGTGGGACCAATTCGCCGCGAACAAGTCCATGTTCGGTGTGGACACGTCCTTCGACGAGACGATGTACACCACCGCCATCGACAAGAGCGCGGGGGGCATCTCCGAGGCGGAGGCGGCGCGCATCGCGCGCGAGATCCAAAACAGCGTCTCCACCAACGTCCACATGCAGGAGGAGCGCGGCCAGCGCATGACGGTGGATTACGACGAGGAGGACCTGTACGGCGCCGTGGTCGGCACCGGCGCCGCCGCGGGAGGCGCGCACGCCGCCGGGAAGGGCGGCGCCGTCCTTCCCAACAAACCCGCGTGGGGATCGTCCAAGGTGCCCGAGGGCGTGCGCGCGCTCGCGGACCAGGAGCGCAAGCGCTCGGGATCGCCGCCCGCGCCGCGCCCGGTGCCGGCGCCCGCCGACGCGAAGACGGCGCCGGCGCCGGCGGCGGGCGCGACCGCCGCCGCGGGCGAGGAGAAGCCCAAGTCCACGCTCAGCGCCTCGGCGAAGCCCTTCTCGCTCAGCGCGAAGGCGGCGGAGTTCACGCCATCGTTCGCGAAAAAACCCGCCGCGCCCGCCGCGCCGCCGCGCGCCGCGCCGGGAACGTACCCCGGCGCTTTCCCCGGCGGCTTGCCCCCGGCCATGATGATGGGCGGCTACCCGCAGTACCCGCAGATGCCGGGCTTCCCGCCGAGGGGAGTGTTCCCTCCGCACGGCGCCTTTTCCGGCGCCGGCGGGCGCGGTGCCGGAGGCCGCGGGCCGCCGCAGCAGCAAGCCATGCAGCAGGCTGCCGCCGCCGCCGCCGCAGCCGCCGCCGCCGCCGCCGCCGGATACGGCATGTTCCCCGGCGGAGGCCGCCCCGGCATGCCTCCGGCGCCGGCGCCGGCCGCGCCGGCCAACCCCAACCCTTGAGTTCGCGTTTGGAGGAACCGCACTCTACGCCCGCGCCGACGCCGCTTTTTCGGCGGTGCCCCGCGCTTCCCCCTCCGGCGATCGACCGATCGAGGCGACGCGAACAGAGGCCGTTTAGGCTGAGGGAGTCGTGTACGTCGGAAAAAAAAAAAAAAACCAAGCGTCCCCCTCCACTTCCGAGGCCTTCTCGCTCACTGCCGTCATGCACCCGCCTCTGACGCTCGAGAACCATCCGCTGTGTAGGGACGCTGTCATTTCCCTCAAGCGCTGTCACCGAGACAACCCCTGGGCGCGATCTTTCGGCGTGTGCAACGAGCAGAAGGCTGTGTTGGACGCTTGCCTGAAGAAACAGAAACTTCTCAAGTTCCGAATCAACAACGAAAAGGCGAAAGCTGAGAAGGAGCGGCTGCGAGCGCGAGTGGAGAAGTACGGACACGCCACGAAGAACGGCGAGTTCAAGGGAAAGTGAGGAGGAGGAGGAGGAAGAAGAAGAAGAAGA
>ENA-OUOG01000525-OUOG01000525.1-marine-metagenome-genome-assembly--contig:-NODE-525-length-50472-cov-5.199663_pt1 | contig 50472 bp, 53 predicted proteins | sample MGYA00248635_ERZ508505 | MGnify/ENA primary metagenome ERZ508505 (study PRJEB26176, sample SAMN06267871) | marine metagenome | isolation source: Saanich Inlet, British Columbia, Canada | place: Pacific...
TTGAGATGGCATTTGCGCATCATAATACAGCCAGCGGCAATCAGCGGTGCGGTTGAGAAGCCAAACTCATCAGCGCCAAGCAAGGCACCGACAATAACGTCGCGACCGGTTCGCAGACCTCCATCGACTTGCACAGCAATGCGCGAACGTAAATCATTCAAGACCAATGTTTGTTGGGTTTCGGCCAGACCGATTTCCCACGGGCTGCCGGCATGTTTGATTGAGGTCAGCGGGCTGGCACCGGTGCCGCCTTCGAAACCTGAAATCGTTACGTGGTCAGCGCGGGCTTTTGAAACACCGGCGGCAACCGTGCCAACACCCACTTCTGACACGAGTTTCACAGAAACATCAGCGGCTGGATTGGTGTTTTTCAAATCGAAAATCAGCTGTGCCAAATCTTCAATCGAGTAAATATCATGGTGAGGTGGCGGTGAAATCAGACCAACGCCGGGGGTTGAATGGCGCACTGCGGCAATCCGACGGTCGACTTTATGGCCTGGCAATTGCCCGCCTTCGCCCGGCTTGGCGCCCTGTGCCATTTTGATTTGAATCATGTCCGAATTGGCCAAATATTCCGTGGTCACGCCAAACCGGCCAGAGGCCACTTGCTTGATGGCTGAACGGCGCGAGTCGCCATTGGCATCTGGGGTAAAGCGGGCTGCTTCTTCGCCGCCTTCGCCAGTGTTTGATTTGGCACCCATGCGGTTCATGGCAATCGCTAGTGTTTCATGCGCTTCTGGGCTGATTGAGCCCAAAGACATAGCGCCAGTGGCAAAACGTTTGACGATTTCCGTTACTGGCTCAACCTCGTCGATCGAAATCGCTTGTCGGCCAGTGTCCTCGGCGGTGCGGATTTTGAACAAGCCGCGCAGGGTCAGCAGGCTTTCGTCTTGCTGATTAATCAGACGGGCATATTCACGATATTGGTCACGGCTATTGCCGCGCACAGCATGTTGCAAAGTACCGACAGTATCGGCGTTCCAGACGTGGTTTTCGCCACGCACGCGCACGGCATATTCACCGCCGACGGCCAGCGCATCGCGCAAGACGATGGTGTCGCTAAATGCGGCTTGGTGGCGCTCGACGGTTTCGCGGGCCACTTCAGCCAAGCCAACCCCTTCAATTGTGGTGGCTGTGCCGCGGAAATATTGGTCGACAAAGCTTTGCGCTAAACCAATGGCGTCAAAAATTTGCGCGCCGCAATAAGATTGATAGGTCGAAATGCCCATTTTTGACATGACCTTGCGCAAGCCCTTGCCAGCCGCTTTGACAAAATGCTTTTGGCCTTGTTCGCGGGTCAGGTCGAGTTCGAGTTTTTCGCGCAATTGGTCAATCGTATCAAACGCCAAATATGGGTTAATGGCTTCTGCGCCGTAACCTGCAAGGCAGGCAAAATGATGAATTTCGCGCGCTTCGCCGGTTTCAACAATCAAGCCAGCGGAAGTACGCAAATTGGCGCGAATGAGGTGGTGATGCACCGCCGCTGTCGCCAACAGCGCAGGAATCGCAACGCGCGTGGCACTCATGGCGAGGTCGGAGAGAATAATAATATTCTCGTGGCCATTGCGAATGGCGTTTTCAGCTTCGGCACATAGCGCATCAATGCGGGTTTTGAGGCCATCTGCCCCGTCAGCCGCATCAAAGGTCATGTCCAAAGTGGCGGCATGGAAATCATTGTCGCCAATGTCGCTGATACAGCGGATTTTTTCCAAATCATCATTGCTCAAAATTGGCTGCGCCACTTCAAGGCGTTTTTGCCCCGATGTGCCCTCCAAGTCGAGCAGGTTTGGCCGCGGGCCAATGAAGGAGACCAATGACATCACCAATTCTTCGCGAATAGGGTCAATCGGTGGGTTGGTCACTTGCGCAAAATTTTGTTTGAAATAGGCATATAGCGGTTTTGACTGGTCAGACAAAGCAGCCAGTGGCGTATCCGTGCCCATGGAGCCAGTGCCCTCTTCGCCATTTTGCAGCATTGGCGTCATCAGGAATTTCAAATCTTCTTGCGTATAACCAAAGGCTTTTTGTTGTGCCAAAAGCGGCAGCACAGAGCTGGCGTGCGGCTCACCTTTTGATACAGGCAATTCTTCCAATTTGATTTGCGCCCGCGCTAGCCACTCATCATAGGGGTGTGAGGCGGATAATTCGGCTTTGATCTCATCATCGGAAATAATCCGGCCTTGCTCCATATCAATAAGCAACATTTTGCCCGGCTGGAGACGCCATTTTTCGATAATTTTTTCTTCTGCGGCCGGTAACACACCCATTTCAGAGGCCATGACAACGCGATCGTCAGAGGTCACATAATAGCGCGCCGGACGCAGACCATTGCGGTCAAGCGTGGCGCCAATTTGGCGACCATTGGAAAAAGCAACAGCAGCCGGGCCATCCCATGGCTCCATGAGGGCTGCATTATATTCGTAAAAGGCGCGGCGCTTTTCATCCATTAATGGATTGCCCGCCCAAGCTTCGGGAATCAGCATCATCATCGCATGTGCCATGGAATAACCGCCCATGACCAAAAGCTCGAGAGCATTATCAAAACACGCCGAGTCAGATTGGCCTTCTTGAATTAGCGGCCAAAGTTTTTTCAAATCATCGCCGAACAGCGCTGTTTTCAAAGTCTCTTCGCGCGCTGCCATCCAATTGACATTGCCGCGAACCGTATTGATTTCACCATTATGGCAAATCATCCGGAAAGGTTGCGACAGCGACCATGTGGGGAAAGTGTTGGTTGAAAACCGCTGGTGAACCAGGGCCATGGCTGAGACCGTGTCAGGGTCGCGCAGGTCATGGTAAAACGGCCCAAGCTGGCTCGACAGCAAAAGCCCCTTATATAGAACCGTGTAGGACGACAAAGACGGAATATAGAAGAAATTCTTGGCTTCGGCCATTTTGGCTTTGGCCACATCAAGCTCGATCAAGCGGCGGATAACAAATAGATCGCGCTCAAATGCATTTTGTTCTGCGTCATTGCCCTGGGCGATGAAGAATTGGCGGATAACTGGCTCGGTTGGCACAATTGAATAGCCCAAATCACTATTGTCGACGGGCACATCGCGCCAGCCCAAAAGCACATGGCCTTCGGCCGCAATATGGCTGGCAACAAGCGCTTCAATTTTTGCCCGACACGCGTCATCTGGTGGCAGAAAAATCATGCCAACGCCATATTTGCCCTCGGCTGGCAGGTCGAAGCCAAGATCAGCCGTGACTTTGCGGAAAAACCCATCTGGAATTTGCAGCAACATGCCAACACCGTCGCCAGCTTTTGGGTCGGCGCCAACGGCACCGCGGTGCTCAAGATTTTCGAGAATGGTCAGACCATCGCGGACGATATCATGGCTTTTGACATTTTTAATATTGGCAACAAAACCAATACCGCAAGCGTCATGCTCATTGGCCGGATCATATAGACCTTGGCGTTCAGGCAAGCCGTTGCGCGCGGTTGACGCGGGCGATGACAAATTATTAAGGGGCTGCTTTTTCATGCTGCCGTCTCCACTCGTCGCAAAGCTTGGCTGGCTAGATATCCAACGTCGGCTTCATCATTCTCTAAAAACTCTGGTTTATCGTCAGAGCACTCATCTTCATCACGCCGCGACTAAACCGCGGTGGCGATGCCAAACGGCACTATAAGGGCAAGTGGGGTAAAAATTCAAGTAAATTGGTCAATGTTGTTGACCTAATTTGCTGAAAATAAATATCCAAACGCCGGAAAACTGGGGTTTTTTACCCCGCTGATAAAATCGCGCCGAGATGTCGCAGTTCAGTTTAGCGGTTTTTTGGCAATCTAAGCTTGCTGATGGCGGAAAAACCCCGCAATCGACTTCAGAGCCGCGCGCGATTCTGGCACCATTTTATGGCCGATTTGATGCACATGCGGCATGTCATCCCAAATTTCCAATTCTGCTGACACGCCCGCCGCCTTGGCATTATCGACCAGACGGGTGCTGTCATTGAACAATACTTCTTCCGAGCCAACCTGCACAAACATGGGCGGCAAGCCAGATAAGTCCGCATAGAGAGGCGAAATAAGCGGATGATCGGCAGCCGCGTCGCCGCGATAAAAATCAATCACCTCGCCAATGCGCGACACATCAATCATTGGGTCGCGGTCGGCGCGTTGGGTATGCGAGTCGCCGGTGACCAGCAGGTCAACCCATGGTGATAATAAGGCGACGGCTTTTGGTTGCGGCTTGCTCTTTTGTTTTAAGGTCAGCATTAAAGCCATGCTCAGCCCGCCGCCAGCACTATCACCAGCGAGGAAAATATTTTCTGGTGCAAATCCCTTGTTGAGCAAAAAATCATAAGCAGCTTCAGCGTCTTCAACGGCTGCCGGAAACGGGTTTTCAGGCGCCAAACGATAATCTGGCACCAGAGCCTGAAAGCAACCATAAGCGCATAATTGACTGACCATAGAGCGGTGGGTTGCTGGGCTGCCCATCACATATCCGCCGCCATGTAGGTATAATAAAACCGTCTTGGCCTGCGGGTCGCCGAGCCATTCGGTGTAGCAGCCATTAATGGTCTCGGTTCGCGTCGGGGCCTTTGAGCGAGTCAGCGAGCCCAATAGGCCGCCGCCGCTCATTCTTTCGCGCGCCAAGCGCACGCCCTCTGGGCCATTTGGTAAAAGTCCACCGCGCAATAATTTACGCAATAAGGCGACATAAAGTTTTGATCTCAAACTAGCCATTGGCAATACCTCACGAGAATAGACGTTTACATTAGGACAAAAGCCAACGGCTGGCGATAAAAAACCCCGACCAGCGGGGAGGGGACTGGTCGGGGCAAAGGTTATCGGAGGGCCACGCCTTAAGCGGCTTTGAGGCTTTGTCCGATGGCGATTTTGCGCGGTTTCTCGGCTTCGGGAATCTCGCGCACCAGATCGATAAACAGCAATCCATTCACCATATCGGCGCCATTTACTTTAACGTCGTCAGCGAGATGAAACTGTCGCTCAAAATCACGATTTGTGAAGCCGCGATAAAGAATTTCGGTTTTCTCTGCGCTGGGTTCGGTCTTGCGAACACCTGATACGGTCAAAATATTGCCGCGTTGTTCAAGTTGGATTTCATCGCGGTCAAAACCGGCGACGGCCATTGAAATGCGATAATCCAATTCGCCAGTGCGCTCGACATTATAAGCCGGAAAAGAGGATTTCTTTTCTGAGCTATTCAAAGCGTCAAATACATGCGCCAAATGATCGAAGCCAATAGTGGATCGATAAAGCGGGGTTAAGTCAAAACGAGTCATAGTCATTCTCCTGTCTTCTCATTTTGGCGCAAAGCTGATTTGCGCCTGTGAACAACAGGTGGGAATAAAAAAACCAATTTCAAAGTCTTGAAAATTTTTTTGTTTTACCTAGGCCGACGATTTTTGAAAAAAAAATTAATTTAGGCCAAAAATAGCCGTTTTGAGCGGGTTTTAGCCTCAAAGATTGGCAGCAATAATCCAAATAATGCCAATGGGCGCGACATAACGCGAGGTGATAAGCCATAATTTGAACAATAGCGCACGGCTGCCCAATGCTTGGCGCGCGGCCTGCTGGGGCAGGGCCCAACCGGCAAACATAATGGCCCCCAAGCCGCCCAGCGGCATGATATAGGCGGTGACCAAATAATCTTTCACATCGAATAAAGTCTTATCAGCCAAGCGGCCAGTATCAGCAAGGCGCACATCCTGCCATAGGTTGAAAGAAAACACCGTCGCCAAGCCGACAATAAAGGTCAGACCCATCATGATGATGGCGGCGCGCGGGCGGGTCAGGGAAAACTGGTTTTCCGCCCAGCGAATAACCACCTCGGCTAGCGATAAGCCCGAGGTCAGAGCGGCGAAATAGACCAGAAAGAAAAACACCAAGGCGACCAATCCGCCGGCTGGAATTTGCGCAAAGGCCAATGGCAATGTGGTGAAAATCAGCCCCGGCCCAGCGGCGGCATCTAATGATTGGCCGAAGACGATGGAAAAAATACCAATACCGGCGAGCAAGGCAATCACTGTATCGGCGAGGGCGATGAGAATGGCGGTTTTGCCCAAATCAATTTTTTTGTCGATATAGGCACCATAAGTAATCAGCATGGCGGCACCAACACCGACTGAGAAAAACCCGTGACCAATGGCTGATTGCACAACCTGTGGCGTGATTTTGCTGAAATCGGGGGTGAATAAGAATGCCAAAGCGGCCGATAAATCACCAATGATGGCGCCATAAATGGCAATGGCGATGAGCATGAAAATTAAGCTCGGCATGAGCACTAAATTGGCACGCTCTAAGCCGCTCGATAAATTGCGTGCCAAAATCAGCGCGAGAAGCAGCAAAAATAAAATTTGATGAGCGATCATTTTTCCTGGCTCAGCCAGAAGGTCGGCAAAATGAGCACCACTGGATTGCGCATCCAGCGATGACAGGCCGCCCGATGCGGCGCTGATGATATAGGCGCTGACCCATCCGGCAATCACTGCATAAAAGGTTAAAAGCGTGAACGCGCCGAGCACAGCAATGCCGCCAATCCAGCCAAGCAATTCACTGCGCTGATGGTCGCGGGCCAATTTGCGCACCGATGACACAGCATCACTTTGGCCGCTGCGACCAATTAATAATTCAGCCGCCGCAATTGGCGTGGCAATGGCAAAAATACTGGCGAGATAAATCAAAACAAAGGCGCCACCGCCCTGGGTGCCGGTCATATAGGGGAATTTCCAAATATTGCCGAGCCCGACCGCTGCCCCAATACAGGCCATGATGAAGCCGAGATTAGACGTCCAGAAGGAAGTGCTTGTTTTATGCATTGTGCTCACCATTTCTCTTTGCACTAGTGTTCCAGATTCAAAATGAAAATCAAGCGGCGAATATATTGGCCTGTTGGCGAACCCCTGATAAGGTTATGGCAAATAGGAAGTTAATCATGACACAGCAAATCAAATGGGATGCCCCGGCCGAGGTCTACCTGAATGACGAAAACCCGATGCCAGCCAATGGCCAAGTCGGCTATTTGCGCAGCCGCGACGGCAAGCTTTTGCGCAATGGCGTGTTTATGCCGGAAGGGCCAGCGCGTGGCACGATTGTGTTGATGACGGGTTATTCGGAGTTTTTGGAAAAATATTTCGAAGCGATAGGTGATTTGACCGGCTTGGGCTATTGTGTGGCGCTTCTGGAATGGCGCGGGCATGGTTTGTCGGATCGCGAATCCAGCGTTAGCGAGCGTTTGCACTTAGACGATTTCGACCAGAATATTGAAGATTTAGAAGACCGCTATGAGCGTCTGGTGCGCGGCCATTGTCCGGCACCTTATTTTGGTCTGGCGCATAGTATGGGCGGACAAATTTCGCTGCGGGCGGCACAAAAACACCCTGATTGGTTTACGGCTCTGGCGCAATCGGCGCCGATGTATGGCATTCGTATGCCGTTTATTTTCCGTCTCATTCACTGGGCTGTGACGTCAGTGTTGATAAGGCTGAAAGATGGCGATAGTTGGAGCCCCATTGACCCACCCATGCGCAAGCTTGATGGGCCGCCGGTCAATATTATTACCCATGATGAAAAACGTTTTGCGCGCGGCGAAAAATTATGGCGCACCGATACACGGCTATTGATCAGCGGCCGTAGTTTGGGTTGGAGCTATACGACCTTTAAGACGATGAAAAAAACCATCAAGGCAAATTTTTTGCGTTCCGTCAGTGTGCCGCTATTTATTGGCACATCAGAAGACGAGCTGCTGGTTGACAATCGCGCCCATGCTATTGTTTTGGCGCATGTGCCAAATGCGCAGGGTAAATTTTACCCCAAGGCGCGGCATGAATTATTGATGGAAAAAGATGCCACGCGTGAGGCGTTTATTAAAGATGTTGATGATTTTTATCAGTCGGTGGTGGCCAGCCAATAGGCTTACGGCGACACTAAATGAGGCCGCAAAATTAGGCCAGAAGGGCTAGAATTTCGGCGTGCAGGGCGCGGTCACCACAGGCCAGCACATCGCCGCCATTGGCCGCATCACCGCCCTGCCAATTGCTCACAATGCCGCCAGCTTCCTCGACAATCGGGATAAGCGCCTGAATGTCATAGGCCTGCAAGCCGCTTTCCATAACCGCATCAATATGGCCAGCCGCGAGCATGGCATAGCCATAACAATCGCCGCCATAGCGCGCCAATTTGGCCTGGGCGGCTATTTTTTGCCATTTGCTGAGCGCCGCATCAGCCAAGTGTTCGACACTGGTGGTTGAAATAATCGCTTGGCTCAAACTTGGGCAAGCGCGGGTCGATAATTTATACAGGTCTTGATGATGGCGCAAAAAAGCTCCGCCGCCGTCAATCGCATAAAAGCGCTCGCCAGTGAACGGCTGATCCATCATGCCAATTTTAGGCACGCCTTTTTCATTCAAGGCAATCAAAGCGCCCCATGTCGGCAGACCAGAAATAAATGCCCGCGTGCCGTCAATCGGGTCGAGCACCCACTGAAAATTATCGCCCGCTTTGGCCCCCCATTCCTCGCCCAAAATGGCGTGGCTTGGGAATTTATCTTCTATCATTTGCCGCATCGCCAATTCGCTATCGCGGTCGGCCTGCGTCACCGGGTCAAAGCCAGATGTCTGCTTGTTGTCAATCATTGTCGGCTGGCGAAACAGCGGCAGACTAATGGCCGCCGCGGCATCGGCCATTTCATGGGCGAAAGCGAGGAATTGGGAATAAACGGCGTTTGGCATTTATGACCCTCTATTCGGCGGCCGAGCGGTCGCCGTCATCGGCCCGCAAATCATCTGCCAGTGCTGGCAATTCGGCAATTAAATCGGCCAATAGGCGCGACATGTTTTCTTGCACGCGGGCATAGCCATCATGCGGTTGATAGCTGTCTTCATCCATATAAATGGCGCGGTTGATTTCAATTTGCAAAGCATGGCAGGCACGGTTTGGTTGGCCATAATTTTCGGTGATATAGCCGCCCGCATAAGGTTTGTTCAACATCACCACATAGCCTTGCGCTTGCAGATAATTTTTCACCCAATCGGTCAACCGCATATCGCAGGCCTTATTATGGCGATTGCCGAGGACAAAATCGACTGGCGGCGCGCTCAGGCTATTGCGCCCGAGACGGGTCGCTTGTGAGGGCATGGAATGGGCATCCAGCAGAATGGCAAATCCAAATTGGCGCTGCATATTTTGCAAAAGATTAGCAATTTGATGGTGGAACGGGCGGTATATATTTTCAATCCGCTGCTCGGCATCGGCATAGGTCAGCTTGCCGTCATAAATTGGCGCATTTTCTGCCACCAGACGCGGCACTGTGCCGAGACCGGAACTGGCACGCAGCGATTTTTTATCGACGTGGTCGGGCAGGCGATCTTCAAACAAAACCTGCTCTAACTCATAGGGCGCGCGGTTCAAATCGACATAGGCGCGCGGGTGAATGGCACTCAACAGGCTGGCGCCATGGCGAGGGGCGGTGGCGAATAAATCATCGACAAACATGTCTTCTGATTGGCGAATGGCGTGCGCATCAAGTCGTGAGGCGGTTAAAAACGCATCAGAATAGCGCGCCCCGCTGTGCGGCGAGGTTACCAAAACCGGCTGCTGAGCCGTGCTGTCGGGGTGACGCAACAAAAAGGGCAGGTCAGACTTCATGAGAAGAATTATATCACAGAGCTTTTGCGAGTGATATGCCAATTGAGAAAAACCGTCGGCAAGCGCACCAGTCGCTTGATTTTTCGTCTGCGACCTGTAATAAGCAAATCTCCGTTTGTGGAAACGGGCGATTAGCTCAGCGGGAGAGCACTACATTGACATTGTAGGGGTCACTGGTTCAATCCCAGTATCGCCCACCACCAGCCAGCCAGCGTGCTTTGGCTCAAGCATCTCTTGTTTATGACAAATTAAGATTAGCCGTGGCCTTTGCTTGATAGGCAAAAAAGAGGGCGCATTGAAGCGCCCTCCTAACTGTCACCATGTGATTAGGTTTTAGAAATTTCTAATCAGACCTAAACGGATAGTCTCAACGTCAAACTCTTCGTTTGTATCGTCGGTAAATTCGTCATATGTCATTTCGAATCTTAGGCCAAGATTTTCGCCCAAAGCATAGTCTAAGCCCACGCCATAGTAAAAACCATCATCATCAAATGAATCTGAGCCGATGGCGCCGGAATAATCGAACTCACTAGCTTCATAGCCTAAAAGGACGAAGGGTTTCGCAAAACCTAGGTCATAGGCAAAGACGGCGGCAATCTCAGTTGATGTGAGTTCGCCATTTAATTGGTTATCATTATCACTTATGAAGTCATCATCGCCATGCTCGGCGTAAGTAATTTGAACCGCCGTGTCGACATTTGACAGAAGGTCAAGCTTGCGCCCCACGGTAATGGCATAGCCGTTACTGTCGAGTGTCGATTGCACTTCAGAATCCACATAAGACAGACCAGCATAATATGGCCCGGCAATTGCTGAGGTCATGACACCCAGTGTGACGGCCCCGCTTAACATGAATTGTTTAATCATTTATCGCTCCAATACAGAAATACTCAATTTTTTTAATTTAAGAGGAAACACTAACTCCTTTCCAAACGATAGATTTTGTTCGTTATTTTTCAAGTCTGAAAAGAGGTTTTTTGGTTTCTGACCCAAGCCCCGAATTGGTGCTGGCAATAGCTTTGACCAATCGCCGTGCCCTATCGCGTGTTGCGTGTGTGTTGAGCTTAGGTTTAGGATTGTGCATTGAGGAGATAGGCATGACCCGCTTCATTTATCGCATGGCCGTGAAAAGCATATGATTTCTGCATTGCAGGCCTATCATCCTTTGATAATCGAGGGAATGGGCGGCTATGACGCGCGCGATCCGGCGCTTGTCTGTCAGCAAATTATCAAAGATTTGCAGCAGGCATGGCGCAGGCGCCCCCCTGAAAAACCAGTTCTGCTTGTCACCCAAGGCGACCCTTATGAGGACAGGGGCATCGCGGCCATCACCCGCGGTGTTGCCGATGGTCTAAAGATTCCGCGCGGCTTGATTTTTCTAGATCGCCAAATTGCTGATTACCACGCCGCCAATGCGGACCGTTATAAGGTGATTGTCGAGATTGCTTATTCGCAGATGGCTGACCGCCTAGAGGCCGCACAGGCCGGGTGCCTCGAAGCGCTCTCGCAGCAGGTTCGCGCCCGTATAGCTGCCAAGAATGGTGAGCGTAAACAGCATAATAAGCCGGCATTACCGGCCTATTATTTCAATTTCGCCATGCTTCAGGAAACCACCAAAGCGGCCTGCAAACAGCTGTGTGGCGGCATCACCATTGCCCATACAAGCCGCGAGATAAACCAGTTTTCGGTGACGAGTTTTTATCAGGTCGGGCTGGCCTTGGGGCTGATTGACGCCGCCGACATGGTGCCCTTCGGCGGCTAAACATCATGCTTTGCGTTTGTTTTTTGAGGCCCCCAGCCGCAATTTATCACTGAATATTTCAGAGGCAGCGTTTTCCTAAGGCCCTACAATTGACGCCCCATTAAGGATTTGTTAGCCTCATGACGTCAAAAAAACCAATAATAAGAAGATGAATCGATGCCTTTTTCTTTACACGGAACTATGAAGTTTCTAGCTGACTTCCTGAACCAGGCGCATACTGGTGAGCAGGCGGTTGTTGGGCTCTATCCAGAGGAATTCGCAGGCCTGCGGGTCAGGGTTTCTTTTGGTCGGGGGATACCAGCGCATGTTCCATGGATCGCTTTCCTTGCATATGGCATGGAAGTCAGAGACGGGTATTACCCTGTTTACCTGTATTACAAGGAAAATGAAAAGTTGGTTTTGTGCTTTGGTTTTAGCGAAGAGAACCAACACCACAGGCAATGGAGGGCAGACACAGTAAAGGGTAAGCCGCGCGTGCGTGAGGTCATTCAAAACCCGTATCGTTATGGAGATAGCTATGTGTACAAAATTTATGACGTGCGTGAGCAAAACGGCGTCAGGCAAATTTGCTATGGGAATAAGCAAGTTTCGGAAGAAAAATTGAAGAGCGACCTTGAACAAATTTGTGAATATTACGAGCGAAGTCTGTCCCTTTAGGGTGTGGGGGCTGCTTTTAAGGTTGCCATGCTTGCCGTAATTCGTGGTGCGGCTTAAGGTGGCTGACGCATCGTTTAGTGAGGTTTATGTGGCTTTTTTTATTGTTAAAATAGTGCTCAGCGCGCTGGTGATTGCTGTCGTGACTGAGGTGGCTAAGCTCAGTGATAAATGGGGTGGGCTGATTGCGGCGCTGCCGACCACCACATTTTTAATCATCCTATGGATGTATGTCGAAGGCGCCTCAGATGAAAAAATCGCCCGCCATGTCGGCTTTACCATTTATTTCGTCCTGCCAACCCTGCCCTTGTTTTTCGCCCTGCCATTTATCATCAACCGTTTCGGCTTTCTGCCCGGGTTTTTTGTCAGCCTTGGGCTAACAGCACTGCTCATCTATTTGTTCAATCTCGTCTATATGCGCTTTGGTGTGTCGATTATCTCCGGCTCGTAAGTGACACCACCTCTGCCCACTTGCCTGCGGGCCTTGGCCTGCGATAGGCTAGCATGAGCTAATTGCTGACAAATTTGGAGTTTGAGATATGAGCGCGCATGAAGAGATCGGTAATTTAATGAACGCTTATTGCTATGCCATTGATAGCGGCGATTTTTTAACCTTTGCGCAATTATTTGCCAATGCCGAATGGATTGCAGAAGGCCAGAAACCAAGCAAGGAATCGGCCGACAATCTCATCATTTATGACGACGGCACGCCGAAAACCAAACATGTGATATCGAATATTCGCATTGATATTGACGAGAATGAAACCAGCGCCAAGGCGCATTCCTATGTTACCGTTTGGCAGGCGACGGCGGATTTCCCGCTACAGGCAATTTTCGTTGGCGATTATTTCGACAGTTTTGAGAAGGTCGAAGGGCGCTGGCGCTTTACCCGCCGCGAAATCCGCAATTCATTGGTCGGCGATATGACCGCCCATTTGAAAGTGCCATCTTTGACCATACCCTCAGCCTAGCTTGCGGCCATGATGTTGCTTTGGCGCGGTGCTTGCGTTTAGGATAATGAAAGATAAGAGGAGCCGACGATGAATTTATTCGACGATGAAAACCTGAAATGGCGCCGTTTTACGGGCGACGAAAGTTTTGATTACCCGATCGATTATGAAGCCGCACTATTGTCGATTCGCGATGACGGCCATGTCGATTTATTATATCGCTGGGCGCCCAATAGCTATTGCCATTTTCATCGCCATACGGCGGCCACCACCTCAACGGTTTTGGCCGGCGAATTGCACGTCGACACCATTGACCCGAGCACGGGCAAAGTGGTGCAGACGAAAATACGTCAAGCCGGTGACTATGCCCATAAAGAGCCAGGTGATGTGCATATGGAACGCGGCGGCCCCGAAGGCGCGCTGGTGCTGTTCAATCTTCTGGCGATGGATAATTCACTGGCCGAATCGCTGGCCAAAGACGGCACGATTATTGGCGAGTCAAAATTTGATGACATTCTCAACCGCCGCCGGCAAAAGCAATAATCCCGCGGCGGCTTAAGAATCTAGTCTATCCATTTGGCAAAGGGAGCGGTATCGACGCCGGCCGGAACGTACCATTTTTTGACGTCGCCATCCCAGCGCCCGCCTAATGATTTGCACTCATCCTTATCGCCAAACGGACAATTCAAATAGGTCTTTTCGCCTTGTGCTTCCTCTTCGGCGGCAGCGACCGGGGCAGGGCTTGTGTCGCCTTGCATCCATTTTTCAAATGGCGCGGCCTCCATGTCATCGGTGATATACCATTTTCTGGCATCGCCATCCCATTTGCCGCCCAGCGATTTGCACTCATCCTTATCGTCAAAGGGACAGTTTAAGAATATTTTTTCTTCAGACATTGTTCCATCCTATATGTGCCAAGAGGCTTAGTGAATAGGATTGGCGGGAAAATTTCAAGGGCGCGATGGGCTGCGCAGTGTTTGGTGCTGGCGCCGGGCTCTTGACGGCTCGGCTAAATATGTGTCTTTTGAGAAGATGAGCGAGACACAACAACCGGCGACGCATATTTTTGCCATTAATTGGCGCTGCAAGCACACATGGCGAACCGCCAGTGTGAATACGCTATGGTGCCTTTTAGGCTGTTCGATTGGCGATTTTGGGACAATTTTATATTTTCAGCTGACCGGCATTGCTTGGCCGGTTTGGGCAATTATGAGCTTGGCGATTGTTAATGGCCTGCTGACGTCGATTGCGCTGGAAACTGTCATTTTATCGCGGCAGATGGCGTTGAATCTGGCCTTTAAGACTGCCATTGGCATGTCGCTGATCTCAATGGTGTCAATGGAATTGGCGATGAATTTGGTGGATGTGGCGATGACTGGCGGGGCGATATTGACGCTTTGGGTGCTGCCATTCATGCTGCTGGCCGGTTTCATCACACCTTTACCATATAATTATTGGCGCCTGAAAGCGCTCGGCAAAGCCTGCCATTAGCGCAAAAAAAGGGCCCCCAGAAAACTGGGAGCCCTCAAATTTTAGACGTTTAGAGGCTTAGAATGAGCGGCCCCAAGAAACGACAGCGCGTGTGTCGTCGTCTTCGTCACCTGAAACGGTGAAAGTGACTTCGCCTTTTGACAGTGAGATAGCTGTATCTGTGTCGCTTGCGGCAATATCGAAGTCTTCTTCACCATAATGCAGGCCAAGTGACCAACCGTCGTTCAGCTCAAAGCCTGTGTCGATTGACAAATAGGTGCCTTTATTGTCGTTCTGGTCTGCATCTTCTGCATCGTCCAGACGGAAGTAAGAAACAGATACCAAGCCGAAATCAGCTGATACGAAATATTCTTCAAAGTCATTGCCTGAAGCAGCAACGCCAGGATATTGGTAAGCGATATAACCAACTTCCACGCCGATTGAACCGACGTCAAAGCTGTAGCTACCATAAAGATCAGTTTCGTAATCTGCGCTATCGCTGTCTTGGTTGCCGCCGAGTGAGGCTGTCCATACGCCGACAGCAAAACCATTGCCCAAATCTACGTCAATGCCGCCGGAGATGCTTGCATCGCCTTTTGATTGGGTGTTGCCACGCCATACATAATCTGAAGTTGCACCAATGTTACCTTTAATCGTTACCGCCAAAGCTGGTGTTGCCAGCATTGTGCCTGCCATAAGAGCAGCAGCTAGAGTTACTTTTTGCATAGTGAAATCCTTTTCTACAAATAATCAAACGCAATACGGAAACGCTATGGAGTGTTCGGAAAACGGTCAATCAGAGTTATGTTCAACTGTTTTTTCTGAATGTTACAAAAACATGTCATAAGCGTGATGAAACAGCATACTTTTGAGGCTATGCTTGGGTTTTTCGCGGGACAAAACAAAAAAAGGGCCGGTTTTCATGAAAACCGGCCCTTTCATAGTCAATTTATGTTGTGTTTATGCATCACTTTCCGTGACCGCCACGTGCCAGATAATCAGGCCAAAGGCGATTTTGTTCAACACATCGGCGAGGTTATAAACGATGTTCAGAGTGCCTGAATCAACGCCTGAGCCCATATAGCCGAGGTAATAACCAATTGGATAAATTGCCCAACCGAAAGTCACAATATTGCGCATCAGTTTAAAGGCTGACTGAACAGCCGGGCTCGCATCAGCTGAGCTAATGCGGCTTGCTTCACCCATAAAGATTTCATACAGGACGACCAACCAGAAGAAGGTACCGATGATGAAACCAGCGGTTACATTGATGTAACCAGCTTCCCCCAAATAACCGAATACCAGCATCAGTGTTGTGCCGATCAGCAAACGCCAGAACACACCTGTTGGCACTTTGGTGATGGCGGCGAGAATCAAGAAAAACTCAACCATCAAAAGCGGCACAGTGATCAACCAGTCAATGTAACGATAAACTGTTGGGGTTTCGCCAGTCGAAATCCAAACGTCGCGCATATAGAAATAATGCACGGCGGCGACCAGTGTTACCAAACCTGAAACAGTCAGAGATGTTTTCCACTTTGCCTGAACGCGGTCACGTTCAATGAAGAAGAAAACAGTGGCGGCTACGAGAGCCATTGAAATGAGCCAAAATGAAATACCAACGAAATCATTTGGCTGTAAGTTGGCTTCAGCCGCGACGGCCATCGATGGCAAAGCAGTCAAACCCAATGCACCAAAAACAGCGATGCAACTATTACGCAAATTAAACATAAACATTCCTCCCGTTATGTTAGCTATGATAGTAGCGTGCTAAAATGTCGCATCAAGCAAAAAATGAACTTTTTGTCAGCGCCAGCGTTTCGCGCGGCACTTAAATTAAATGAAAATAAGGACAAAGCTGTGATCTCGGCATGCCGCCGACAGGCGAGACGGGGCAAATATTAGCCCAAAAAAAAGTGCGGTAGGACAGCCCACCGCACTTTAAACGTTCAACCTACAATTGTAGGTTTAGAAATTAATCCCGCAATTGCAGGTTAACCGCTGAATATTTACCGTTTTTGCCTTGCTCTTTTTCGAAAGAGACTTTTGAGTTTTCTGCAATCTGAATGCCAGATGCTTCAACTGCTGTGATGTGGACAAAAACATCGTCATGTCCATCAACTTCAATAAAACCATATCCTTTGGTTGCATTGAACCATTTCACTACGCCATCAATCATGACTTTTCCTTTATGTTTCGAACCGTCTGCGTTCTAAAATTTAATGTCGACAAGTTCAGGAAGTACCATGTAGATGTCGGCGCGCATCAAACGAAAATGCAAAGCATTATGCGCATATCTTTTGGATATAGAAAATATACGCAAGCGACAAGTAAAACTTTCGTGAATAAAATTTGATTCGTCGCTAGGCGTCGAAAATCTCGTCCAAGCGATAGGTCGCAACAGCTTGGGTTTGGTCCTGAAACACGCGCCACATTTTTTGTGCCACCACGTCACAATGTATCGGTCGGTACTTGCGCAAGCCGGGTAGCCAGGTGAATAAGGGCATAATTATTTGCCCAATAATTTCTCCTGTCCGGGCTGGCTGGCGTGGCCCCCGTAAAAGCGAAGGCTGCAAAATACTAATCCGCTGAAATGGCAATTGCTTGACGGCGTCTTCCAGCTCGCCCTTCATTTTCAGATAGGGATTGCTGCTTGCCGCATTGGCGCCGCTTGAGGACACAAGCACATAATGCGGAACCTTATTTTCAGCAGCGATTTTGGCAACATTAAGCTGATAATCGACGTCGACGATTTTTTGCGCGGCAATTGATCCGGCCTGCGCCTTGGTGGTGCCCAGCGTTGAAAATAAAACATCGCCGGTAATATGCGCTGCATGGGCCGATAGATTGTCAAAGTCGATAATTTGCTCATCAACTTTGGCGAGGTCGGCAAAATGCTGGCGACGACCCAAGCTGGTCACCGCCGTGCACTCAGTCTGATCGGCCAATTGCCGTATCAGACTGGTGCCAATGAGGCCGGTTGCTCCAAGAACCACCGCCTTCATTGATTAGGCGTCCTTTTGAGCGGCGACGAGATATTTCTCGCCGGTTTTCTTCGGCAGGTAGCGAGCGATGTTTTTCGGATCCATGGCTTCCACCAAAGACAATTGATCCGTATAGGCGCTGGCGAAAGTTGTTTTCAGCTCGTCGGCAACTTTTTGGCGCAGCTCAGCCGCCCGCTCAAGCCCGATACGGGCCAATAATAGCGGCATTAACCAACCGCCAACTGACCAGCTCATGCCATAGGCGCGTTTCAAAATAGTCGGGCCGACATCAAGGCCGCCATAGAGATAGACTTGTTTCAATTCGCTGGAGCCGTACGTGTTCAGACCTTTGGCGTTTTTGCTCAAAGCCCGTTCCATGCAGGACAGAATAATATGCGCCAATTCACCACCGCCGGTCGCATCAAAGCCCAGCGTGGCGCCAGTGGCTTCCAAAGCGTCGGTCAATTTTTCGGCAAAATCATCATCGGCTGAATTGCAAATATGCTTGGCGCCGACCGATTTCAAAATATCCACTTGCTGTTGTGAGCGCACAATATTGACCAATTCTACGCCTTCATTGGCGCAATGTTTGACCAACATTTGCCCAAGGTTGGAGGCCGCGGCCGTATGCACAAGCGCTGTGTGGTTTTCCAGCCGCATGGTCTCCAAAAAGCACAGCACGGTCAGCGGATTGACAAAAGACGAGGCGGCTTCAATAGAAGCCGTGCCTTCATTATGCGGCAAGCACATCATTGCTGGTACGACGACATATTTTGAGAATGAATGGCCAGACATCACCGCCACTACTTTGCCCTCAAGGGCTTTGGCGGCTGGGCTGTCGCCGGTGGCAACCACGACGCCAGCGCCTTCATTGCCAACCGGCAAAGTCTGGTCGAGGCGGGCCTGAACGGCGCCCAAAAAGGCTTCTGGAACCGGTGCTGTCAGCGTTGCTTCATTGCCATTAATGGCTAAATCAGCCTTGCTCATATCGGCGGGGCCGAAAAGCGGCCACATGTCGGATGGGTTAATTGGCGCCGCTTCCATGCGCACAACAACATCATCTGGGCCCGGTGTTGGCATGTCCGATTCTTTGAGGGTGAGTTTCAACTCGCCGCTGGCGGTAATGGTAGAATACATTTGTTGGTTTTTGCTCATATCAATCTCCTGAGAATAAATCTGTAATTTGTATATAGGCCTAGCCTATGGACGCATAGTGGTTAAATAGGGTTGCGGTGCCTGTGTGCGGTAAGCGGCCTGCGCGTTTTCCAACCAGGCAATCAGCTTGGGGCGGGTTTCACGCGGGTCGATAATCTCGTGCACGGAAAGCCCCTCCGCGCGTGGGAAGGGTGATTGGCTGGCTGCCAACATATCTTCCAGTTCTTTTTGTCGCGCGGCCGGGTCTTCGGCGGCGGCAATTTCGCGGGCAAAGGCAACGGCGACGCCGCCCTCTACCGGTAAAGCCCCGCTGGCGGCGCTGGGCCAAGATAAGACATAGGCGTCAGGGCCAAAATGCGCTTGCGCGGCGACGCCAAAGGCTTTCAAAACCTGCACACAAGCCCATGGCACGCGCGATTGCAGCACCGCAGAAATCGCCGATGTGCCATGCCGTATGGTGCCCGCCATTTCGCTATCGGGGCCAATCATAAAGCCCGGTTCGTCGACAAAGCTGACAATTGGCAGGTGGAAACTATTGCAGAAATCAACAAAGCGTCGCAATTTTTGCGCCGCGCTGGCCGTCATGGCGCCAGCGTAAAACATACAATCATTGCCAATCACGCCGACGCTATGGCCATTCATGCGGGCCAATCCGGTGATCAGGCTGGGGCCGAACTTGCGACCCATTTCGAAAAAGCTCGACCCGTCATCAGCTTGCTGGTCGACCACCATGTCGATGATCTTGCGCATTTGAAAGGGCTGGCGCCGATTGCGTGGAACAATGCTGGCCAAAGCATCTTCGCAGCGGTCAATTTTATCATCGCTCGGCTGATGGGCCGGAAATGACCAAACATTGTCGGGTAGATAGGATAAAAACCGCGCAATCTGCTGCAAAGCGTCTTGCTCATCGCTGGCCAAATTATCAATCGCCCCGCTTTTCAAATGCACTTGCGGGCCGCCCAATTGCTCTTTGGTCAAATCATGGCCGAGGGCGCGTTTGACCACTTGCGGACCAGCAATCAGCACGGCGGCATTTTCTGTCATTACCGAAAAATGCGACGCCACCAAACGTGCGGCCGGAAGCCCAGCCACCGGCCCAAGCGCCGCTGTTGCCACCGGCACGGCACCCAAGGTTTGCGCTAACGGCAAAAACCGCGAGGTTGAAAACACTGGCTCGCCGAGCGGACGACGATTTTTGTCTTGTCCAGTGCCGCCAACAGAGCCGCCGCCACCCTCATGCAGACGAATGAGCGGCAGCTTATATTGCAATGCCAATTCTTCCGTATAAACCGACTTGCGCAGCCCCGCCGGATTGGGCGAGCCGCCTTTGACGGTAAAGTCTTCGCCGCCAATAATTACTTTACGGCCGTTGAGCTTGCCAAAGCCGAGAATAAAATTGGCCGGTTGAAAATTGCTGAGATTGCCGTCGTTATCATATTCCGGCACGCCAGCGCCTTGGCCGATTTCGTCGAAACTATCGGCATCGACCAGCGCGTCAATGCGCTCACGAATGCTCTGCCGGCCTTTTTCATGATGTTTGGCCACCGCCTGTGCGCCGCCTTGTTGTTTGGCCAGCGCCCGGCGTTTGTTGATTTCATCAATTTCGTCTTGCCAACTCATCGCGCTTATCGGCTTTCTATAACGCAAATCAGCTGGCCTTCGGCGACCATATCTTCTTCTGCCACATGCAATTCGATGAGCTTGCCAGCGGTTGGCGCCAGAATTGGGATTTCCATTTTCATCGATTCCAAAATGACAATTGGCGCATCGGCGGCCACATCATCGCCCGGTTGGGCAACCAGTTTCCAAACCTGACCGGCAATTTCAGTGGTAATTTTTGACCGCATGGACCTCTCCCTATCTGCCGAGCCTAACCAATTCTATGACCAAGGCGCAAGGGGCCTTTGCCGGTTAGACTTACTCCGTGCCGCCGAGGGTTTTAAGGACGAAGGTGATGCCAATGCTGGTTTCCGGCTCGATATTGTCGATTTCAGCATAATCGCGGCTGAAGGAAACCCGTACCAATGTGCAAATATCTTCATAAACAAAATCAAGCGACGACAGCACGTCGCGGTCATTGCGCAAGTCGCGGCGATTGAGCGCTTCAACTTGCCAATAATCATTCATTTGCCAATTCATCGTCACCGTCTGCTCTTTTTTCGATTCCGCCGCGGTTTGTCCGGCGGCGAAAAATGAATAATCGACATTGGCGCCAAAGCCAGCGCGCTGGTAACTGGCATTGACCTGATTGCGCAAAGTGGAATTATCGCTCGGATCAATACGCAGGTTTTGCGTTAAAGCCATTTTGGCGTCCGCTGTCTGATAGGCAAGATTGCCTTGCACGACATAGGCCGAGCTGCTGTCGCCATAGCCCGAGGCCAGTGAATAATCGCTATCGGAAAGATTAAACGACTGGCCAATAAACAAGTCGGTTTCGACACCCCGACTATGCAGCAGACCATGCGCTACGCCAAGGTTTACACGACTGGCTTCATCATTTGGCGCGGCCAATTGGAACAGGCTTGCGCGCGTCAAATCTAATGTTGGCGAGGTGATATAGGGCACGTCTTGATAGCGGTCATTGTCAGTGGCCAACACGAGCTGCGCTTGCGGGGTCAATGTTTGGTTATGGCTTGGGGCCAATTTCTCCATTGGATAAGAGGCTTTTAAGCTGATTGAATTGGCCGCCAAAGCATGCGGTGCATTATCGCTTTGAATCGGGTCGCTGGCTTCTTCGTCATAGTGATAGGCATCAAATTGCAAAAGATTTTGCATTTCCCAAACCACCCCATGGCGCGGGGCAAATTCGCGCGTCCACTCAAAGCTTGATTTGGCCGAGGTGATATCAAGACCGAGCGCGCGGCGGTCATGGCTTAATTGATTGGTCATCGTTAGCTGACCGCCAGCAATCGGGTTGGCATAATCCTGCTTATGGGTCACGCTGGGCAAAATGTCATCGACCGTTTCATCGGTTTGATCATTCAACACGCTACGATATTTGTGCGCCGCAATGCGAATATAACCATTTTCGATGTAACGCGTGGTCACCGCTTTGCTTTCCATCTGGTCTTCGTCGTCGATTTTATAGCGGCGGAAAAACAAATCATCATTGGCGTCTTTCACCACCAGCTCGGTTTGCCATTGGCCGAGCGCGAAATTACCTTTCGCTTCAAAGCCAAGATTCAGGTCTTCATCTGGATCTGATGTTAGCAATGGATCATCTGACTGATGGGCATAAGTGGTGATGTCATAAGTGCCTGCGGCGATTAAATGGCGCCAATGACCAACCAAATAAGGCTCTTGTTTTTCGCTGATGCGCGGTGTCAGCGTCAAATCATAATTCGGCGCCAAGTCGAAATAATAGGGTGTCTCAAAGCCGAAACCAAAAGCTTTATTGGATTCAATGCGCGGGCTCAAAAAGCCGCTGCGCCGCACGACCTTTGGTCCCGGATGGGTGAAATATGGCATGTAAAACACCGGCGCACCGGCCACTTCCAGCCACATATGATTATAAATCACGTCTTGCTTGGCCTTGTCGTAATTGATCTTACGGGCCCTCAATTGCCAAAATGGTTTAGCATTTGGGTCTTCGCATTCGGGGCAGGCAGTGTAGCCGACGTTTTTTAATAAAAGCCCCTCATCTGACTGCACAGCACTGTCGGCTTGCAGTCGCGCTTGATTGGTTAAGGTGCGGCGGAAGGTATAAATTTCACCCTCTGATAATTGATTATCCAGCACCATACGCTGAGCTTGTGTCAACGTGCCGTCGGGTTCACGCAAGATGACATTGCCTTCGGCGTTCATCTCATCATCGGCTTGTTTCCATATGACTTTATCGGCTGATAGGGTTTGGCCGTTTTTCTCAATTTTCACATTGCCATCGGCCTTGATGGTGCTTTGTCCATCATCAAAAGATAATGTGTCGGCTTCCAAGGCATTATTTTGCGCTGTTGTTTGCGCATAGGCGGGCAGTGCGACGCAGAACATCAGCATGGCAACGATGAGGTTTGCGGAGCGTGAATAAAACATCGTGTACCTTTCGCCTGAGCTTTGAGCCTGAATAAACTAGGGCCAGCATAATGCAGTTTGCCCAGAACGAAATAGTTTTAACGCCTGTTTCATTGCGCCAGCAATCTGTTGCGCGAAAAACCGCGATTCAGCGTAAGATCGGAAGCTGGCGTTTCCTGGCGTCGCGGTTTAGTTTCGGGCGGAAAAGAGTGAGTGGAAATGACGGCACAAAAAACAGCCTTAATTACCGGCGTAACGGGCCAAGATGGCGCCTATTTGGCGGCCTTATTGGTGGCCAAAAATTACCGCGTGATTGGCGCCTCGCGGCGTGCGTCAACGCTCAACTTGCCGCGCCTTGCCGCATTGGATGTCGTCAAAGATATTGAACTGCGCACGCTTGATGTGTTGGACCCGACCAATGTGGCGCGGATTATTGAGGAGGTTGCCCCCGATGAGATTTACAATCTCGGCGGGCAAAGCTCGGTGCAGATCAGTTTTCAGCAGCCGATTTACACCAGTGAAGTGATCGGGCTGGGGGTGTTGCGCTTGCTGGAAATGGTGCGTTTGGTGAAGCCCGACACGCGCATTTATAATGCTTCGAGTAGTGAAATTTTTGGTCATGTCGATACGCTAATGGTGAGCGAAGACACGCCGTGTCAGCCGCGCTCGCCCTATGGTGTGGCCAAACTCTATGCCCATTGGGCGGTGATAAACTACCGCGAGGCCTATGATTTATTCGCCGCCTCGGGAATTTTGTTTAACCATGAAAGCCCGTTGCGCGGCATGGATTTTGTTACCCGTAAGATTACCGCCACATTGGCGCAAATTGCTTGTGGCGGTCAGCAAATCCTGTCGCTTGGCAATTTAGACAATGCCCGCGATTGGGGTTTTGCCGGTGATTATGTCGAGGCAATGTGGCGGATGCTGCAGCAAGATAAGGCCGAGGATTTCATTATTGCCAGCGGCCATAAACATAGTGTGCGCCAATTTGTTGAACAGGCGGGCCAAGCCGCCGGCCTTGATATTGTCTGGCAAGGCGAGGGCGTCAATGAAGTTGGGCTTGAACGCAAAACCGGCCGCCAATTGGTCGGCGTTGATGCCAAATTTTACCGCCCCAGCGAGCCTGACGCGCTGATTGGCGATATCACAAAAGCAAAAAACCAATTACAATGGCAACCAACGGTGAGTTTTGACAGGCTTGTCGAAATGATGATCGATGAGGATATGCGGCGCGCCCGCGATGGACAGGTCTGGTTCTAATGAAATTAGTCGCTTTTTTAATCCATGGCTTTACCGCATCAGGGATGATTGCCGTGCTACTGTCGCTGGACGCGATTTGGCAGGGCGATGCCAAGCTTGCCATGTTGTGGCTGTGGGCAGCGCTGCTGATTGATGGTCTCGACGGGCCTCTGGCGCGCTGGGCGAAAGTGTCTGAACGCTTGCCACATATTGATGGCGCCATTCTTGACCATGTCATTGATTATATGAGTTATTGCGTCTTGCCAGCGGTGATGATTTACCGCTTTGGGCTGGTACCGGAAGGCTTCGAACTGCCGGTTGCAGGGCTGATATTAGTGGCGTCGCTGTATGTTTTCGCCAATCGCGATTTGAAAACTGCTGAAAATGATTTTCGCGGCTTTCCGGCGCTGTGGAATATTGTGGTGTTTTATCTCATCGTTTTTGACACGCCGGATATATTTAATGCAGTGCTCTGCGGGTTTTTATCGCTGATGATTTTTGCGCCGATTTTGGTGGTTCATCCGTTCCGCGTGGTCGCCTTGCGTCCCTATACAATCTTCGCCAGCATTGTCTGGCTGTCGCTTTCTCTGGCCTATTTATTGGTGCCCAATTTGACGCAGAACCTGATGGCTAATTTAGGCTTTGCGATTGCTTCACTCTATTTCGCCGTATTATGTCTGTGGCGTTCTCTGCGTTTGCCGCTTGGCAAATTATAATTGAAAGATTTCCATGTCGTCGCCACCTCGAACAACCACACCTAAAGAACGGACGCGCGGTTTAAGCCTTTTGTTCATCTGTCTTTTGTCATTGGGCATGGGACAATCGCTTTTCTTTGCGCTGTTGCCACCAATTGCCCGCGACCTTGGGTTGAGCGAAGTGCAAGTCAGTGCGATTTTTACGCTTTCGGCGGTTTTGTGGGTGGTGATGAGCCCGTTTTGGGGTCGCCGCAGCGATATTTGGGGCCGCAAGCCGGTGATTTTGATGGGGCTGACGGGGTTTGGAATTTCCACCGGCGGCTTTGGCATTTTGCTGGTTCTGGGCCAGCAAGGTGTGATGCCGCTGATGACGCTCTACGCCATGATGATTTTTGTACGGGCGATTTTTGGGTTTTTTGGCTCTGGCACACCATCGGCGGCACAAGCCTATATTGCCGATAGAACCTCGCGCGAGGAACGCACATCTGGGGTGGCGGCGATTGGCGCAGCGTTTGGCATGGGCACGATTTTAGGCCCGGGCTTTGCCGCCGTGCTGGCCGCGTTTCACTTATTTGCGCCGTTTTTCGCCCTGTCAATTTTTGCATTGGGTGGGGCAATTACCATTGCTCTGTTTTTGCCGGAACGCCGTCGCCCGAAAGAAACTGAGGTTGAACGGCCGCGTTTGAAGATCAGCGATAAGCGCATTCGGCCGTTTTTATTCATGGGCGTTGCCGTGTCGATGATTCAAGCGGCGGTCATGCAAGTGGCGGCGTTTTTTGTTATGGATACTTTATTGCTGGATGGTGCCGAAACCGCGCAATTGGTGGGCGGCGGCATGATGAGCATGGCGATTGCCACATTATTTGCCCAATTGGTGATTATTCCGCGCGCAAATTTATCAGTGCGCGCACTTTTGACCTATGGCATTGGCTTTAACATTGTCGGCGTCGGTCTTTTGCTAATTCCGATGAGCATGGGGGTGTTTATTTGCGCTTTGACTTTGCAGGGTTTTGGCATGGGGCTGATGCGTCCGGCGGTGGCGGCTGGCGGGTCGCTGGCAGTGTCGCCGGAAGAGCAGGGGGCAGTGGCCGGACTCAATAGTTCAACCGCCGCAGTCGGCATTATTTTTGTTCCCGTGGTGGCCATGCCGCTTTATCTGATTTTGCCGACCGGCCCGTTTTGGATTGCCTTTGGCCTGTCAATTGCCATGCTCATGCTGGCCCGCTCACCGGCCCTCGATGTTCTCGAATCGCCAATTGATGTGGAAGAAGTCGAAGAAGAAACGCTGTCGCGGGTTGACCGGCACTAAAATTATTTATCGAAAGCACCGCCGGCGCGCCAGTTTTCCATTTGGGTAATGACCGAGGCGACAAAGCCGTGTGGCCGATCGAGCATAATATGATGGCGCGCACCGGCGACGTCAAAATGCGGCACATCAGGGCGCAAACTGCGCATGTGAGCGATTACATCGGTGCGGGTGACGGCGTCGAAATTATGGCTATCGGCGCCAAACATGGCGGTCAGCGGAATATCAATCGTGCGGTAAATTTCCGGCAAATCTGTGCCAACGACAAAGCCAGGGTAAATTGCTGGATCAAATTTCCATGTCCAACCCGCCTCATCGGAATGACCACGCCGCCCATTTTCGCCAATCTCAATCTGGCGAATAGAATGGGCGCCGATATATTCGACAATAAAATGGTTCTCGCACGGCTGTTCAGGGGCCAAACGGAAACGGGCTTCGGCCTCGTCGCGGCTGGCATAGACGCGGGTCGGGCGGGCCTGTTTAATATCGGCATACCATTCGTGATGGGTTTCAGGGGATTTGACGTGAAAATCACATATCATCAAAGCGGCCAGCTCATCGCCATAATGATGGGCCGTTAAAAGCCCAACCAAACCACCGAAACTATGGGCAATAAACGCCGGTTTGCTGGTAAAGCCAGCGTCACGTATCATGGTGATCATCGCCTCAGCCATAATCTCGCGCGAATAGCTCTGCAGCCAACCGCTTTCGCCCATGCCCGGCATGTCCAGCGCAATCACATTGTAATAGGGGGTCAGTAGCGGGGCGATAAAATCAAACCAATGGGCATGCGCGCCATCGCCGTGCAGCAGCACAATATTTGCCGCTTCAGCCGACGGGCCTTGCCATGCGCTATAATGAATTTCCGAGCCGCGAAAGGCGACAAAATGGTCTGTAGGCTTGTTTTCAATGGCTTTTTCAAACCATGTTGGGGCTTGTAAAATCAGCTCATGGGCTGGAATTAACCCTTGTTGACCGCCATTATCGGTTTTCATTACGCTTACTCCCTATTGGTGTGCGCACACTACATAAAATTTGTTTTATGCCAAGTCAAAATCGGCCGCTTGTGGTGCTTGACAGCGCCCCGCGTGTCGCGTAGTTTCCGCGCTTCTAGAGGGCGTTGCCCTTTTTCCTGCTCTTCGTTTGGAGAGTGTTTTACTGCCACCCATTGGGTGCCCATGGAGCCGTCGATGAAAGTCCGGAATTCGCTTAAGTCACTACGTGACCGTCATCAAAAAAACCAGCTGGTGCGCCGGCGCGGTCGTCTTTACGTGATCAACAAAGTCAATAAACGCTTCAAAGCCCGCCAAGGCTAAGGGTTGATTTGATTTGGCTTGGCCAAATGTTGATCATTGTTCTGCTGAGTTTACTCTTTATCTTTGCGCTTTTATGGGCGCACGATAGTTATCTGCGCCGCCAAATAACGGCGCAGCTACCGGCCGCTGGACAGTTTATTGAAACACCGCGCGCCGATTTACATTATCTGAAATCTGAAGCCGACACAGGCGCTGAAGAGCAGCCGGTATTTGTGCTAATCCATGGCTCGTCGGCCTCATGCTATGATGTGATGGCCTCAATGGGGGCAGCTTTGCAGCCGTTTGGCACGGTGTTGGCATTTGATCGCCCTGGACTTGGCCGCAGCCGCTTAAAAGTTTCGGCTGAGGCGATGGCGCATCCGGGCGAACAGGCTGATGAACTTCATCTAGCAATTGCCAAGCTTGGCTATAAAAACCCTATTATCATTGGCCATAGCTGGGGCGGCAGTGTGGCGATGGCCTATGCACAGCGGCACGGCGATGCGATGACCGGCGCGGTGATATTGGCGGCGCCGCTTTATCCGTGGGACAATAAACCAGCGTGGTATAATCGCATGGTCACATGGCCGCTGGTCGGGCGGTTATTGACACATAGTGTGGTGACCAAATATGGGCTTGGGCAATTGCAAGCTGGCGTGGCCGCGACCGCTTATCCGGAGCGTATTTTCGACGGCTATAGTGAGAAAGTCGGTCTGGCCGGCGTTTTGCTGCCGCGCAATTTCATTACCAATGCGATTTATTCTAATCAGTTGAGCGATCATTTGGCGAAGATGCAACATGGCTATGGGTCGGTGACCACGCCATTGATTTTAATCGGCGGCGACCGTGACCAAACGGTACACACCAAACGCAATTCGCACCGATTGCAGGAAACCTTACCGCAGACGGAACTGATTTACCTACGCGGTGTTGGGCATATGCTGCATCACACACAAATTGATAAAATCACCGACGCCGCCCGCCGACTGGCCAAGCGGCAGGTGCAGGCTGGTATTCATGAATTTGGCCAAAGGCAGGCTGACTGATGTATCAGCGCGCGTCACCGGCTCAAAATCTGCCCGCTTTCACCACCGCACATCTCACCGGCGACCAGAGGTTTTTGGTGATTTGCGACCACGCCAGCAATTATCTGCCGCCGGAATATGATAATCTGGGTCTGCCGCCGGAACAGCTTGACCGGCATATTGCCTCAGATTTGGGGGCGCTGGCGGTGGCTGGCAAAATTTCCGAGCGTCTTAATTGCCCGCTGATCGCGTCGCAATTTTCGCGCTTGCTGATTGACCCTAATCGTGGCCTCGACGACCCGACTTTGGTGATGAAATTATCTGACGGGGCGGTGATTCCGGGAAACCAGAATGTCGACCCTTATGGCGATAGGGCCGAATGGCAGCGGCGCATTGACTTATTCTATAAGCCTTATGACGCGGCCATTAAAAGCGCCCTGCAAGCCGCGAAAACCGCTGGTATCGCGCCGATTATTTTATCTGTTCACAGTTTCACACCGATTTGGCGCGGCACCAAACGACCTTGGCACGCTGGCGTTTTATGGGACAAAGACCCTCGGCTTGCCAAATTGATGATGTCATATATGGCGCAATTACCGGATTTGGTATTTGGCGATAATGAACCCTATGACGGGCAGTTGATTCACGACACTTTATATCGTCATGGCACCAGCAATGGCCTGCCGCATGCGATTATCGAACTGCGCCAAGACGAGATTGAAACAAATGCGCAGCAAGATGTGTGGGCGGCGCGATTGGTTGATTTTTTGCGACTGGCTGTCAGCCAAGCAGATATTGCCACTTATCAATATTTTGGTTCGGTAAATGATGCCCCAAATGGCTAATGGGAGCTTGCCAGCGAGGGCCTGTCTGCTATATTCCGAACAACTTTTACATCAGTAGGGGAAATAATGTCTGAAGAACAAAATTCACAAGAATGGGGCCAGGAAATGGACCGTTCAGAACATGAGCACACGTTTAACGCTTTCATATCAATGTCTAAATGGGGCAGTGTTGCTGTCACCCTGATTTTGTTAGGCCTTTTGATCTTCGTTTATAATTAAACGACATTCTAATTCAGTTTGAAGGAGAACGACATGGCAGTCAGCCTGGTTGTAGTTAAAGAGCAGGGCGACGAAACGCGTGTCGCCGCGACACCGGAAACCGTCAAGAAACTGATCGCCCTCGGCTTTAGTCTGACGGTTGAAGCCGGTGCTGGTGAAGCTTCAGGCTTTAGCGATGCACGTTATGAAGACGAAGGCGCCACAATTGCTAACTCAGTCGCCAGCGCCATTGCAAAAGCCGATGTTGTTGTCGGTGTTAAAGCCCCATCTGAGGCCACGGTGAAGGCGATGAAAAAGGGTGCTTTGTTGATTGCCCAGCTCAATCCGTATCAAGATGCCAGTGGCGTTAAGAGCTATGCCGCGCAAGGTGTTGACGCCATGGCAATGGAGCTGATGCCTCGGATTACCCGGGCGCAGTCTATGGATGTTTTGTCATCGCAGTCTAATCTGTCTGGCTATAAGGCTGTGTTGGACGCAACCGCAGAATATAACCGTGCTTTGCCTATGATGATGACGGCGGCGGGTACTGTGCCCGCGGCGCGGGTTTTTGTGATGGGTGCGGGTGTAGCTGGTTTGCAAGCGATTGCCACCGCCAAACGTTTAGGCGCCATTGTTAGCGCGACAGACGTTCGGCGTGCGGCGGCTGAGCAAGTCCAAAGCCTCGGCGGCACATTTGTTATGGTTGAAGCTGACGAAGAAGACAGCGGCGAAACCGCCGGCGGCTATGCCAAGGAAATGAGCGCTGATTATCAAAAACGCCAAGCGGCTTTGGTTAGTGAGCATATTGCCAAGCAAGATATTGTGATTTGCACGGCACTTATTCCCGGGCGTCCCGCCCCTGAATTGGTGACCAAGGCGATGGTTGAGAAAATGAAACCCGGTTCTGTGATTGTTGATTTAGCGGCGGAGCAGGGCGGCAATTGTAAATTGTCAAAATTCGGCGAAGTGAGCGACCATAAGGGCGTCAAGATTGTTGCTCACGCAAATGTGCCGGGCCGTTTGGCCGGCAATGCGAGCGAGCTTTATTCACGCAATATTTTCAATTTCATCAGCGCTTTTTATGATGCCGAAGGCGCAAAATTGGCGATTGATTGGGACGATGAAATTATTGCAGGTATTGGCCTGACGCGCGATGGCGCCATTGTGCACCCTGCTTTGGCAGCCCCGGTTGCTAAAGGCAAAAATAATGGAGAAAAAAATGCAAGCTGATGTGTTTATTTACCTTTTGAGCATCTTCGTGATGGCCGTATTTGTCGGCTATTACGTTGTTTGGTCGGTAACGCCGGCGCTGCATACACCGCTGATGTCGGTGACCAATGCGATTTCTTCGGTGATTATCGTTGGTGCGCTTTTGGCCATTGGTGCCGAGACAGCGGCCAATAATGAAAATGCTGATTTGACCCGCTGGTTGAGCTTTGGCGCGGTCATTCTGGCCTCGATCAATATTTTTGGCGGATTTCTCGTAACCCAACGCATGCTTGCCATGTACCGTAAAAAAGACAAGTGAGGCTAGACCGATGAGCGCAAATATTTCTTCTCTTCTCTATCTCGTCTCCGGCGTGCTTTTTGTATTGGCACTGCGCGGGCTGAGTTCACCGACGACGGCCCGCCAAGGCAATTACTTCGGCATGGCCGGCATGTTGGTGGCTGTGGTCACAACTTTGACGGTGATGGACACGCAAAGCCTCGACACATGGGGCATTATCATCGCAGGTATTGCGATTGGTGGCATTATTGGCGCGGTGATTGCGCGTCGTATTGCGATGACTGATATGCCGCAATTGGTTGCTGCTTTCCACTCTTTGGTCGGCATGGCCGCCGTGCTCGTGGCATGGGCTGCCTTTTTGTCGCCAGATGCGTTTAACATTGCTGAAAACGGCGTTATTAAAGCCGCCAGCTTGGTTGAAATGTCACTTGGTGTAGCGATTGGTGCGATTACATTTTCTGGCTCAGTTATCGCCTTTGCCAAATTGCAGGGCACAATGTCTGGGGCGCCGATTATGTTGCCGCAGCGTCATGCGATTAACCTGCTTTTGGCCTTGAGCATTATTGCTGGCATTATTTATCTGTGCACTGGCGAGGGCGCCAGCCATCAAATTGGCGAAGCCTTCTTGTTTATTACCGTACTGTCTTTCGTCATCGGCTTCTTGATCATCATTCCAATTGGTGGCGCTGATATGCCTGTGGTTGTTTCCATGCTGAATTCATATTCAGGTTGGGCAGCGGCTGGTATCGGCTTTACCATGGGCAATCTGGCACTGATTATTACCGGTTCCCTGGTTGGCTCGTCGGGCGCGATTTTGTCTTACATTATGTGTAAGGGCATGAACCGCTCTTTCATCTCAGTTATTCTGGGTGGCTTTGGCGGCGAAACAGTGGCTGGCGCTGGCGGTGCTGTTGAAACCCGTCCGGTCAAACAAGGCAGTGCGGAAGATGCCGCCTTCATCATGAAAAACGCCTCATCTGTTATCATCGTGCCGGGCTATGGCATGGCGGTGGCGCAGGCGCAGCACGCTTTGCGTGAAATGGTTGATGAACTGAAAAAAGAAGGCGTCAAAGTGAGCTATGCGATTCACCCCGTGGCTGGCCGTATGCCGGGGCACATGAATGTTCTGCTAGCGGAAGCCAATGTGCCTTATGATGAAGTGTTTGAGTTGGAAGACATTAACAGCGAATTTGCGCAAGCCGATGTGGCATTCGTAATTGGCGCCAATGATGTGACCAACCCATCAGCTAAAACCGATCCGCAAAGCCCGATTTATGGCATGCCGATTCTCGATGTTGAGCGGGCCGGTACAGTGCTGTTCATCAAACGCGGCATGGGCTCTGGTTATGCTGGTGTGGAGAATGAATTATTCTTCCGCGATAACACGATGATGTTATTTGCTGACGCCAAGAAAATGGTCGAGAGCATTGTGAAATCGTTCTAAAGATTTGTTTCGGCAAAAGAAAAGCGCCCTCTCGGGGGCGCTTTTTTTATGCTCACTGCTTTTGGGCAGAGAAGAGTGGGGCAGTGCTTAATATTTGCGTTTGCCGATAACCAAACCTTCACGCTGCGCGGCTTTACGGGCCAGTTTACGCACACGACGCACTGACTCTGCCTTTTCACGGGCGCGCTTTTCAGATGGCTTTTCATAATGACCGCGCAGTTTCATTTCGCGGAAGACACCTTCGCGCTGCAGCTTTTTCTTCAGAACCTTATAGGCCTGGTCAACATTGTTATCACGAACGGAAACTAGCACGTTTCATCACTCCTTAAATATCCATTGCGACGCGCTTTCCACGTCGATTACCGTGGGTTTAGCAAACCAGCGACAGCTTGTCCAGTCTATCTGGCGTTTTGTCGCTTGTTTTTCGGGGGCATTATGGCCATTATCGGCAGATGGAAAACACCAATCCCTATGCCGAAATACAAGCGCAAATCCTCGCCGCCGCACTCGATGAAGTGAGTTTTAGCGGCTGGACACCTAAAACCTTACAGCTGGCTGTGCAAAATGCTGATGTCGACGCCGATATGGCGCTCTTAGCGTTTCCCGATGGCGTGGCCGGACTGATTAAATGTTTTTCTAAAGCCGGTGATCAGGCCATGCAGGCGCATTTGCCTGACGCCGAAGGGTTGAAAATCCGTGAGCGCATCAGCCGTGCTGTGATGGCGCGATTGCAGGCCGATGCGCCTCATCGCGACGCCGCGCGGCGGGCAGCGGCTTGGCTCAGCGTACCCGGTCGACAGGCTTTGGCGGGGCGGCTATTGTTCGCCAGCGCCCATCATATGTGGCATTGGGCCGGTGATACGGCGACCGACTATAATTACTATTCCAAACGAACCATTCTCAGCGGGGTGATTGCCACCACACGTGTGGTGTGGTTTGACGATGACAGCGAAGATTTGGCTGCAACGCGAGGGTTTCTCGACCGGCGCATTGATAATGTGATGCAATTTGAAAAAACCAAAGCCAAAGTCACCAAAATGACGGCGCAAATGCAGGCCGATGGCTCTGGTTTTGCTGATGTTTTGACGAAATTGGCGCAATGGCGGTTTGGCTCAAAAGCCGAGTAAGTCTGGTCGGCCTATTTGGCTTTTAATTGTGTGACATGACCCATTTTTCGTCCGGCTTTGGCGTGTTGCTTGCCATAGAGGTGAACCGCCGTATTGGCTTGCGCCGCCCAATCGGCCCATTGATTAATCTCATCGCCCAGTAAATTGGTCATCACCGCATGGCTATGGGCCTGCGTGTCGCCCAAGGGCCAACCGCTGATGGCGCGAATATGTTGTTCGAACTGACCGACGGTGCAGGCATCTTGCGTTAAATGGCCGGAATTATGCACACGCGGGGCGATTTCATTGACCACCAGCCCGTCGGCGGTGACAAAAGTTTCAATACTCAACACGCCGATATAATCCAGCGCTGCCGCCAGCTTTTCGGCCAATTGCGTGGCACTTTGCGCCACGCCCTCAGAAATTTGCGCTGGTAGCAGTGAGCGCCGCAAAATATGGTTTTCATGCTGGTTTTCAATCGGCGCATAGCAAGTGATTTGGCCGTTTAGATCGCGCGCCACAATCACTGATACTTCGCGTTCGAAATTGACCAGAGCCTCCAGAATGGCCGGTTGGCCGTCTAATTGCGCAACCACCTCGGCGAGGTCGCTGTCGGGTGACAAGCGCCACTGGCCTTTGCCGTCATAGCCAAAGCGGCGGGTCTTCAAAATACCGTGGCCACCCGTGTGCTGCAATGCTTGCGCCAAGGTCTCGGTGGTTGTGATGTCGTAAAAATCAGCCACGGCAATGCCGAGCTGGCTGATGAAGGTTTTCTCGTCAAGGCGGTCTTGCGAAACCGCCAGCGCTTTGGCTGATGGATATACTGGTTTGCTGGCGGCCAGCACGGCGACACTATCGGCCGGAATATTTTCAAATTCATAAGTGACGACATCGACATGGGCGGCGAATTCGGCCAGTGCTTGCAGGTCGTCATAGGCGGCAATGGTTGTGTGGTCGGCCACTTGGCTGGCCGGTGCGTTATCTTCGGGGCAGAATATATGGCATTTAAGGCCGAGGCGCGCCGCTGCTAAAGCCAACATACGGCCCAATTGGCCACCGCCAATAATACCAATAATATGGCCGGGTGCGAGCGCTTTAGGCGTCACGCGGGGTCTCTTCAACGGCTTGGCTGCGGGCGTCGCGCCAAGCTTCTAAACGCGTGCTCAGCGCCTCATCGCTGGTTGCCAAAATGGCGGCGGCGAGCAATGCGGCATTGGTAGCGCCAGCCTCGCCAATCGCCAATGTGCCAACCGGCACGCCAGCTGGCATTTGCACGATAGATAAAAGACTGTCTTGGCCGGATAGGGCTTTTGATTGAACCGGCACGCCGAGCACTGGCAGGCTGGTCATGGCGGCCACCATGCCGGGCAAATGCGCAGCTCCACCCGCGCCAGCAATCACCACTTTCAAACCGCGCTGTTTGGCGGTTTTGGCGTAATCATAAAGGCGGTCAGGCGTGCGGTGAGCCGAGACAATGCGGCTTTCAAAGCTCACACCAAGTTCGGTAAGAATATCGGCGGCAGCCTTCATGGTTGCCCAGTCAGACTGGCTACCCATAATAATTCCAACATCAATAGTCGAGGCCATAGGGCTTCCTCTCAAACGTTTCTCGACAATCACCCGCAGGAACGCGGAATCTTGAGAAGCGCGGAGTTAAACCTATTTGCGCACGCTTATCAAGCGCAATTCAGCAAAATACAGGCGATATTACTTGCTGCCGAAGACGTCATCGGCCGTCAGATTATCGTCATCTGCGTGATCATCGTCTGCCGCTGCATCGGAGGCGCTGCCCATATTGGCAAATACATCTGACGCCTTTGGCTCGGCGGCTGGCCGTGATGGCACATCGGCTTCAATGGCGGTTGTGGTGTCCGCGTCTTTCAACACATCACCTTCCGGCGTGCCATTTTCTTTCGCCAATTTTTTCAAACGACGCTCTTCGCGGCGGGCCGCTTTGGCGACATAATCGTCGAGATCAATCTGCGAACACAGACCAAGTGTGACCGGATCGACCGGCGTAATTTGACCCATATTCCAATGTGTGCGCTCGCGAATGCTTTGAATGGTGGGCTTGGTGGTGCCAACCAGACGGCCAATTTCCGCGTCATTGAGCTCTGGGTGATTGCGCACCAACCAAGCAATGGCGTCTGGGCGTTCTTGGCGTTTTGACAGCGGCGTATAGCGCGCGCCTTTGCGCGGCTTGGCGGCTGGAATATCGCGTTTGCTCTCGGCTATTTCAAGATAGGCGCTCGGGTCTTCTTGGCAGCGCTCTAATTCGGCGCGGGTCAATTGACCATTAGAAATCGGATCCAAGCCTTTGATGCCCTGGGCAACATCGCCATTGGCAATGCCTTTCACTTCCAAAGGATGCAAGCCGCAAAAAACGGCAATCTGGTCAAATGTAAGGGCGGTGTTATCAACCAACCAAACGGCGGTGGCTTTTGGCATTAATGGGGTTGTCATTTTCGTCTCCAACAGTGATGTCGCGCAAGGTTTTGATGCACGTCCATGCACCAATTCAAAACCTAAGAATTAAAGCTATGGCGTCTGTATAGCCGACAAAAGGCGTGGCTGTAAAACACTTTAATTGTCGCAAGTCAGAATGATTTTGCCAATATGCGCACTCGATTCCATTAATTGATGCGCTGCACCGGCTTGTGACAGGGCAAATGTCGTGTCGACAATGGGTTTCACCTGGTCACCAATATGCGGCCAAACATGCTTGGCAATGGCTTGCGTAAGGCGGGTTTTTTCTTCAATCGCCCGGGCCCGAAGGGTCGAGCCGGTCAAAGTCAGATTTTTTAGCATCACCGGCATCATGTCAATTTTAGCCTGGCTGCCTTGCAAATGGGCGATATTGATAATCCGTCCGCCGCGCGCCGCCGCTTGAATATTGCGTTGAAAATACGGCCCGCCAACCATATCGAGAATAATATCCATGCCGTGGCCATCGCTGAAACTTGCGCTTTGCGCGACAAAATCATCTTGCCGATAATTGACCGCTAGATCTGCGCCTAAATCGGTGCAGGCGGCGCATTTTTGCGCATTGCCGGCGGTGGTCATGACCTTGGCGCCGGCCATTTTTGCCATTTGAATGGCGGTGGTGCCAATGCCGCTAGAGCCGCCATGGATGAGCAGATAATCGTCTTTTTTCAGTTCGCCGAGTTCAAAGACATTGGCCCAAACGGTGAAAATCGTCTCTGGCAGGGCGGCCGCTTCGACAAAGCTCATCTCATCGGGCACAGGTAAGATGTGGTCTTGATGGACAACGGCATATTCGGCATAACCACCGCCAGCCACAAGCGCAGCGATGCGGGCGCCGATTTGCCATTTGCTGACATTGGCGCCACAGGCGACGATGGTGCCGGAAAATTCCAGACCCATAATGTCGGAAGCGCCCGGAGGCGGTGGATAAAACCCCATGCGTTGATAGCAATCACCGCGATTAACACCGGCCGCTGCGACTTTCACAAGCACCTCATCGGCGCTAAAGGCTGGCAGCGGATAGGCGTCGCAGCTCAGGCTTTCTGCGGTTTTCTCGGGGCCGATTGTAATCGCTTGCATGGTTGCAGGTAAATTTCCACTCATTGTACTTATTTTCCTCTATATTTATGCCCAGACTATAGGCAGGAGGATGGCATGATGGAAGAGGAAATCAGGACAAGTCTTGGCTCTGCTCTACGCGATTTAGTGGCCGAGGATTTGGCTTTAATGAGTTTGGACGACTTATCGCTGCGGGTCGAGGTTTTGCAAGCCGAGATCGAGCGCGCTTTGGCGATGATAGAAAGCAAAAAGGGCTCCCACAGTGATGCAGAAGCCCTTTTCAAATAGTCTTGAGGAAACTGATTAGCCGATAAAGCTGTCAAATTTCTTGTTAAAGCGGCTAACGCGACCGGCACGGTCAACAAGCGTTTGCGAGCCTTTGGTCCAAGCCGGATGGGTTGTTGGATCAATGTCCAAAGTCAGCGTCGCGCCTTCTTCACCATAAGTCGAGCGCGTCTGATATGTGGTCCCATCTGTCATGGCCACGGTGATCATGTGATATTCTGGATGAATGTCCTTTTTCATAGGTGCATTCCTTTTCTATTGCGGTTTGAGGCTTATATAGCTGGAACCAAGGCTGGGTGCAAGCCTGTTTACGCACTGGCGTGAAGATGTTGACACTGTTATAAAGCAGCCAATCTGAGGAATGGTAATTATGTCACGAGATGACGCCGCTGATGTGGTTGAACAAATTGAAGAAGACGCAAAACGCCGACCGCGAGCCCGCAATATGCGGCCCTTGCGCGCTCTGATTCCGTTTATCGCGCAATATCCGCTGATGATTGCGGCCGCCTTTATGGCGCTGATTTTGGCGACAGCGGCAACGCTGGCAATGCCAGTGGCTGTGCGTTTCATGATCGATAATGGCTTTTCAAATGCTGATGCCAGCTCCATTGACCGTTATTTCCTAGCCATGTTGGTGGTCGCCATTGTACTTGGGCTCGCCAGTGCGACGCGGTTTTTCTTTGTTTCATGGCTTGGCGAACGGGTCACCGCTGATTTGCGCGCCGCCGTCTATAATCATATCACCAAATTGAGCCCAGCGTTTTTTGAAGTCACTCGCACTGGCGAGGTGTTATCGCGGCTGACGGCCGACACGACTTTGATTAAAACCGTCGTTGGTTCCTCTGCTTCAATTGCTTTGCGCAATGCTTTCATGTTTGTCGGCTCGGCCGCCATGCTGGTCTACACCAGCTCAACGCTGAGCGCGATGGCTGCTCTGACCTTGCCGGGGGTGATTATTCCGGTGATTTTATTCGGTCGCATGGTGCGCCGTTTGGCGCGCGCCAGCCAAGACCGCATTGCCGACACCAGCGCCCATGCGGCGGAGACCATCTCGGCCATGCAAACGGTGCAGTCCTTCACCCATGAAATTGAAGACCGGCGGGTGTTTGGGGCAGCGGTCGAGCAGTCATTTGAAACCGCTCGTTTGCGTATTCTGGCGCGGGCTGGCATGACCGCTATTGCCATTGTGCTGATTTTTGGCGGTGTTGTTGGTATTTTATGGGTCGGCGCGCAATATGTGCTGGAAGGCACGATGAGTGGCGGCACGCTAAGCCAGTTCATTCTTTATGCCGTCTTATGCGCCACCTCGATTGGTGCTTTGTCGGAAGTTTGGGGCGAGGTGCAATTGGCGGCTGGGGCGACTGAGCGCTTGATGGAGATTCTCGATGTCGAGCCAGAAATCCAAGCACCTGCCAATCCGCAATTATTGCCGAAACCGGCGCGCGGTGATGTGAGTTTTGAGGCGGTGACATTCCAATATCCGTCGCGCCCAAGCGTGTCGGCGTTGCAGCAGGTTTCATTGCAGATTAACTCTGGTGAAACGGTTGCCTTGGTCGGTGCCTCAGGGGCTGGTAAAAGCACCATGTTCCAGCTTCTATTGCGGTTTTATGACCCGCAATCCGGGCGCATTACAATTGACGGCGTCGATATTAAAACAGCGGCCCCTGAAGATGTTCGCGAAGCCCTATCTATTGTGCCGCAAGAGACAGTTATTTTTGCCAAATCGGCGCTGGAAAACATTCGTTTCGGGCGTCCTGACGCCAGCCGCGAAGATGTCATCGCCGCCGCTCAAGCGGCGCAGGCCGACGAATTTTTAAGCCGCCTGCCAGAGGGCTATGACACGCAATTGGGTGAGCGCGGGGTGACCCTATCGGGTGGCCAGCGTCAGCGCTTGGCGATTGCGCGGGCGATTTTGCGTAATGCACCGGTATTGTTGCTGGATGAAGCGACAAGTGCGTTGGATGCAGAGAGTGAAGTTCTGGTGCAAAAAGCCTTGGGCACACTAATGGGCGGGCGCACCACTTTGGTGATTGCCCACCGTCTGGCTACTGTATTGAAAGCCGACCGTATTGTGGTGATGGAAGACGGGCAGATTATTGCCAGCGGCAAACACCATGAATTGCTGGCCGATGGCGGACTTTATGCGCGGCTCGCCGATTTGCAATTTGGTCAGGCCGCCGCCGAATAATTATTTTTCGAGATTTTTGAGCAGGGCTTCGTGAATGGCTTCATTGCCGGCGACCACTGTGCCGGTTTCCATAAAGCGATTACGGTTGGTCTCGTCCGAGACCATGCCACCAGCTTCACGCACCAACATAATCCCAGCCGCCATATCCCATGGTGCCAGACCACGTTCCCAGAAGCCGTCAAAACGCCCAGCAGCGACAAAAGCCAGATCAAGTGAGGCGGCGCCAAAGCGGCGAATGCCAGCGACTTTTGGCAATAGGGTTTGCATTTCAGTAATGAATTCAGGGCGACCAGCGCGTTCACCATGCGGGGCGCCGCAAGCCAGAACGGCGTCTGATAAGGCAGTGCGCCCAGCCACCCGTAGGCGGCCATGTTGGTAAAATGCACCTTGCCCACGTTCGGCGTGGAATAATTCATCGGTAATCGGATTATACACGACACCGGCGGTCAATTTTCCGTCACGTTCAAGAGCAATCGAAATGGCAAAATGCGGAATGCCGTGCATGAAATTAGTGGTGCCATCCAATGGGTCGATAATCCACCGGTGTGATTTATCGGTTCCTTCGATCTCACCAGCTTCTTCTAACAAAAACCCATAACCGGGGCGCGCTTCTTGCAATTCTTCGAAGATAATTTTTTCCGCCCGCAAATCGGCATTGGTAACAAAATCACCGGGCCCTTTGCGTGACACTTGTAGATTCTCAATTTCACCGAAATCGCGACGCAACGCCCGACCAGCTTTTTCAGCCGTGGCAATCATTACATTCAAAATAGGGGATAGAGCCATAAGTTATTCAGCCCTTTTGAGGTAAGTGACTTCAGTAGTATCAACGACAATTTTATCGCCAATCGAAATGAAAGGCGGCACACCGAGGCGCACGCCATTTTCTAAAACCGCGGGCTTATATGATGATGACACAGTCTGGCCTTTAACCACCGGCTCGGTGTCGGTGACTTCCAGCGTCACTTGATCGGGCAGGCGTACGCCAATGGCTTTTTCTTCGTGCATCTCAACAACCACCATCATGCCGTCTTGCAAAAACGCCGCGCGCTCGCCAACAAAATCACTCTGCAATTCAATTTGGTCGTAGCTCTCAGTGTCCATAAAGGTCAAAACGCCGTCGGCTTCATAAAGGAATTGATAATCACGCTGCTCCAAACGAACTTTCTCAATGGTCTCGGATGAGCGAAAACGCTCATTGAGTTTTGATCCAGTGACGAGGTTTTTTAACTCAACCTGCGCAAATGCTCCGCCTTTGCCGGGTTTGACGTGCTGCAATTTCACCGCAATCCACAGGCCGTCATTATGTTTAATGACATTGCCGGGGCGAATTTCGTTTCCGTTGATTTTCATGGCGACTACCTTTTTTCTCAGATGCGCTCTGATAGCACCCCTTGGCGTGTGAAACAAAGCCAAACTTTACTGCTGGGCGACTAATCGCGGTCTAATTTATCGAATAGGGTGGCAAATTGCCCGTCAATTAGCTGATTAAGCGTAGTCACCGCCGCTTCGGGCCCCTCAGCGTGGTTCCATATGCCAGAGGATATGGCGAGAAAATCAGCCCCTGCGGTGATTAAAGGCGCCGCATTATCAACCGTGATGCCACCAATGGCCAGGCACGGCGGCTCCATCATTTCTTGCCACCAGCTCAATAGGTCAAGCTCGGCAGTGGCTTCCACTTGTTTGGTTTGGGTCGGGTAAAAGGCGCCAAAGGCGACATAATCGGCGCCAGCCTCACCGGCGGTCATCGCCAAATGCCGCGAATTATGGCAAGTGACGCCAATAATTTTATCGGCGCCCAAAATTTCGCGGGCCTGTTTCACCGTGCCGTCTTGTTGGCCAATATGCACGCCGTCGCAATCATATTGCTTGGCAAGGGCCGCATAGTCATTGATCAAAAACGCCACATCATGGGCCAAAGCAATTGGTTTTAAGGCGTCAATCGCTTGGCCGATAATCTCATGATCTTGCGGGCCGCCGTCAGCGGCTTTCAAACGCAATTGCAAACAGGCGACATCGCCAGCCGCCAACGTCGTTTCCAAAATTGGGGCAAATTTTTCTAAGTCAATTTGCGGCGGGGTGATGAGATAAAGACGGGTCGGCGGGCGGGCCATTTTATTTGCCAGCACGCTGGCCAAAATGGCGCAATTTATGGTCGGCCAGAACACAGGCCATCATCGCCTCGCCAACTGGCACAGCGCGAATGCCGACGCAGGGATCATGGCGGCCTTTGGTGATGATTTCGGTTTCTTCACCAGCGCGTGAAATGGTTTTGCGCGGCGTCAAAATCGACGAGGTCGGTTTGACGGCAAAGCGCACGACAATATCTTGACCGGTTGAAATGCCGCCCAAAATGCCACCGGCGTGATTGCTGTCAAAACCGGCTTTTGCGCCATCGGCGTGCATTTCATCAGCATTGGCTTCGCCGGTCAGCGCAGCAGCGTCGAAACCTTCGCCGATTTCAACGCCTTTGACGGCATTTATGCTCATCATGGCGCCAGCTAAATCGGCGTCTAATTTGCCATAGACCGGGGCGCCCCAGCCGACCGGTACGCCGCTGGCGACAATTTCAATGACGGCACCGCAAGACGAGCCTGCCTTGCGCACGCCGTCGAGATAGTCCTCCCATTGCGCCGCCGCTTGTTTGTCGGGGCACCAGAAAGGATTGTTCTCGACTTCGGCCCAATCCCAATTGTCGCGGTTGATTTTATGCGGCCCCATTTGCACCAAAGCACCGCGAATGGTGACACCATCGAGGACTTTGCGGGCAATGCCGCCAGCTGCGACACGGGCGGCTGTTTCGCGGGCTGATTGACGGCCACCGCCGCGATAATCGCGCACGCCATATTTTTCCATATAGGTGTAATCGGCGTGGCCTGGGCGGTATTTATCTTTAATGTCGCCATAATCTTTTGAGCGTTGGTCGGTGTTTTCAATCAGCAATTGAATCGGCGTGCCTGTGGTCACTTGCGCGCCAGTATCAGGATCTTCAAACACGCCGGACAGGATTTTGACGGCATCGGGTTCTTGGCGTTGGGTGGTGAAACGATTTTGCCCGGGGCGGCGCCGATCGAGCCAGTGCTGCAAATCAGCCTCGCTTATCGGTAAACGCGCAGGCGCACCGTCGACCACGGCGCCAAGCGCTGGCCCGTGGCTTTCGCCCCATGTGGTGATGGTGAATAAATGCCCGAAACGATTATGCGACATTATGTGGCCTAAGCCCCTTCCTCGTCGGAAATCATGCGCATGCCAATGGCATTATAGCCAGCATCAACGTGATGATTTTCGCCGGTTACGCCAGTGCTCAAATCAGACAATAAATAAAGCGCTGAATTACCAACTTCCTCAATCGTCACATTTTTACGCATTGGTGCGTTTTCTTCATTCCATTTCAGCATCATCCGCAGACCGCCAATACCGGCGGCGGCGAGGGTTTTAATTGGCCCCGCTGAAATTGAGTTTACGCGAATATTTTGCTTGCCCAAATCTGCCGCCAAATAACGCACGCTGGCTTCCAGCGCTGCCTTGGCCACACCCATGACGTTATAATGCGGGATGACTTTTTCGGCCCCGAAATAGCTCAAGGTCAGCAGCGAGCCGCCATTGGGCATGAGTTTTTCGGCCCGATTGGCAACAGCGGTGAAGCTATAGCAAGAAATATTTAAGCTCATGGCAAAATTGCCCGGCGATGTATCAACATAACGGCCGGTCAATTCATCCTTATCGGCAAAGGCAATGGCGTGGACGACGAAATCGATCTCGCCCCATTGTTGTTTGAGCGTGTCAAACACCGCATCAATACTGGCTTCATCGGTGACGTCGCACGGCAGAACAAGGTTGGCGCCAATACTGTCGGCCAATGGTTTGACACGCCGCTCCAGCGCTTCGCCTTGATAGGTGAAGGCTAATTCAGCACCGGCATCGGCGCAGGCTTGGGCAATGCCCCAAGCGATTGAGCGCTGATTGGCGACCCCCATAATCAGGCCGCGTTTGCCTTTCATCAATCCATTTGTCATAAACCATATCCTTTGTTCGTTTATCTCTCATCTGTGTATAAACTGCTCTGCCGCGAAAGCCTAGAGGTGTCAGTGGCAAATTTCATGGCTATTGGTCGAAATTCTGCAGCGGCATATCTTGTATTTGCTGCAATTCAACAGCCGGTTGGTAGTTTTGCGCTGCCGCCAGCGCCAGCCATTTGCGGGCTTGCTCGCCATCATAACCAATGCCGTCAGCTTCGAAATACATCATGGCGAGGTTGAATTGGGCTGGCGCAAAACCTAATCGGGCGGCGCTATAATAATAGCGACGGGCTATTTCAGGGTTTTTTTCAACGCCCAAACCACGGCGGTATAAATGGCCGATATTGCGCAGGGCAGCGAGGTCGTAATTATCGGCCAAGGGCTGCCAATAGCTGCGCGCGGCCCGATAGTCACCGGCATCATAAGCGGCCGTGCCTTTGGCAAATAAATCATCGATTTTTTGCGCCGGAACATGCGCCGCGCAGCCAGCGACGGCAAGGCAGATAAAAACCGCAATAAATTTGGACGCACGGGTCATGCGCCTATATATAATACAGTTATTAACAAAGAGGAACGCAGCAGATGAGTGGCTTTGACGAGATTTTTGATGCGCCAGCGGCCGATCCAATGGCGGTTTTTGACTCATGGTTGAGCCAAGCGGCGGTATCAGAACCCAATGACCCCAATGCCATGTCACTGGCGACAGTGGATGGTGATGGCATGCCGAATGCTCGCATGGTGTTGTTGAAAGGCCATGATCAACGCGGCTTTGTGTTCTATACAAATTTGAACAGCCAAAAGGGCGCTGAGCTCAATGATAATGCGCGCGCGGCGCTGTGTTTTCATTGGAAAAGCCTGCACCGGCAAGTGCGCGTGCAAGGGCCTGTGAGTGCTGTCAGCGAACAAGAAGCTGACGCTTATTTCACCTCGCGCGGGGCCGAAAGCCGCCTCGGCGCTTGGGCGTCGCAGCAATCGCAAACCTTGCAAAACCGAGCAACGCTGGACGCCGCCTATGATGCCGCATTGGCGCAATATGGCGAGGAAAATATTCCCCGCCCACCGCATTGGTCAGGGCGACGCATCATCCCATTGAAAATTGAGTTTTGGCAAGATGGAGCTCATCGCTTGCACAATCGTTTGGTCTATCATCGTGCGACGCCAGATGACGCTTGGTCGACCCGACTTTTATACCCGTAAGCGCATCATTGGTGCGTTGACGAATATCTGATACAACAAGCTATGACCCAGTCACATAATCATTTATCACACGATCACATCGGGCTTGAGCCCGGCAAGCGGGTGCGTGGCACAGCGCTGCTGGCGATTGTTGTCGCCAGCGTGTTGATTGTCATCAAAGCCGGCGCTTGGATGCTAACCGGCTCTGTGGCTTTGCTCGGCTCATTTCTCGATTCCGTGATGGATTTGTCTTTGTCGGTGATGAATTTTTTCGCCATTCGCCATGCGCAAACACCGGCTGATAAAGAACATCGGTTTGGCCATGGCAAGGCAGAAGCCTTAGCGGCGCTGGTGCAGGCCGCCATGTTGTTATCGGCGGCTTTGTTTTTGCTCTATGAAGCCTTGCAGGCGATTTTGGCGCCACAACCAATCGCCGCCAGCAATATTGGTATTGGCGTGATGGTGGTGTCGATTATTTTGACGCTTGGTTTGGTCTTCGTGCAACGCCGCGTGGCCAAAGCCACACAATCAGTGGCTATTTCCGCCGATAGCGCGCATTACACCGGCGATATTGTCATCAATCTTGGGGTGATTTTGGCGTTGGTGTTGTCAGGCCATTTTGGTTTGCCTTATGCCGACCCGATTCTTGGCATGGTGGTGGCGCTGATTTTGATCAACAGCTCGCGCCAGGTTTTCGTCAATGCCGCCGATCAATTGATGGACCGCGAATTTGACGATGCCGATCGGGCCGAAATCAAGCGGCTGATTTTATCGCATCCGCAGGTCTTGGGCCTGCATGATTTACGCACCCGCCGCGCTGGACTGACCAGTTTTATTCAGTGTCATATTGAGCTTGATGGCGCCATGTCATTGACTATGGCGCATCAAATTTCTGACGCGGTTGAGGCGTTGGTGCTGGCCAAATTCCCGCAATCGGAAGTGCTGTTGCATCAAGACCCAGAAGGCCAAGAGCCGATTACCCAGCTTGAAAAACACTAGCGCCCTGAAGGCTGTTTAATCATCAAATCCGGCGGGTGGTTGGAAGTGATGACCGTTTTGTTCCAACATGCGGGCCACGGCAATCGGTGTTTTGTCCTCATAGGCTGGGCCAATAATTTGCATGCCCATAGGAAGCCCCGACGAATGGCGCGCCAAGGGAGCAATGGTTGAAGGCAGGCCGCATAAAGTGCTGACCCCGGGCCAGACGATGTTTTCCATATAATTGCGGGCCGCGCCATTGACCGAAAAAGCGCGACCATGAAAATCAGCGTCTTGCGTATGCGGCATGGCAGGCGTCGGCGTGACCGGACAGAATAAAACGTCGACTTGCTCAAATAGAGCCAGCCATTTTGCCGCCATTTGCGCCCGCACTTCATTCCAATAAAGCCAATCTTTGTGCAATAGGCGCACGCCGCGGGCTTGCGACATGCGCAGTGATTTATCGTCCTTATCAGCGGCATCAATCATCGCTTGCAGCGATTGATGCACGGGAGCTGGGAAATCAGCCCCCATAATGGAGCTGAGCAAAATCAAAAAAGTTTCGGTGTGATGCGCTAAATCGAAATCTGGCTTTATGTGCACGACACGGGCGCCTTGTTTTTCCAATGTGCGGGCGGCGGCTTCAATATTGCTGGCCATTTCGCTATCAACCGGACAATAGGGGTCGTCGGCCCATAGGCCAATGCGCAGGCCTTCAGGGCGCGTAAAACGCGGGCCCTGCAAACTTATCTGCATGGCCTGCGAGGCCGGACGCAAGAGACCAAGGGTCAGATCAAAGGCTAATTCCAGATCGTCGACACTGCGCGCCAAAGGCCCAACGACATTCAAATCTCCGGCGGCCAGCGCGCCATGCGGCGGCGGCACATGCCCGCGTGTTGGCACAATGCCATGGGTTGGCTTATGGCCAAATAAGCCGCAAAAATGCGCCGGCACACGAATCGAACCGCCAATATCAGAGCCATATTCAAGCGGCGTTAGGCCAGCCGCCAAAGCGGCAGCCGAGCCTCCCGATGAGCCGCCCGGCGTGTGTTGCAAATTATACGGATTATTTGTTGTGCCATGGATGTCATTAAAACTTTGCCAATCGCCGCACATAAAAGGGGTGTTGGTTTTGCCAAGAATAATCGCCCCTGCTGATTTAAGCCGCGCCGTAACATGCGAGTCGGATGTCGACACAGTGCCGGCAAATTGCGGTGCCCCAACATCACAACTCAAACCGTCGACTTCAAAAGCATCTTTAATGGTCATTGGCACGCCGTGCAGCGGCCCGAGGGTTTGACCAGACTGACGCGCCGCATCGGCTTTATCGGCATCTTTTAAGGCCTCGTCGAAGCGCTCGGCGACGACCGCATTCAAGGCCGGATTATGCTTTTTAATGCGGTCGATAAAAAACTGCGTCACTTCGCGTGCGCTGAGCACTCCTTTGGCGATATCTTGGCCTAATTGATGTGCATTTTTCTGGTTTATTGGCATTTTTCACTTTCCCCCTATGGACACAGACAACCAGTTTGCGGCAAGTTAAACTTCAAACCGATGTGACGGGAAAAACTCTAGGGAGAAAAATATGTTCGGTCAAATGCAAGACGTGCCACTACTAGTCAACCGGATTTTAGACCATGCGCTGGTCAATCATGGCGAGCGCGAGATTGTCTCGCGCCTTGTCGAGGGAAATATTCATCGCGAAACTTATGCCGACGCGCATTTGCGGGCCCGCAAATTATCGCAAGCTCTGCAAGCTTTGGGCATGGGAGTTGGCGATGTCGTCGCCACTATGGCATGGAATACCCATCGCCATTTTGAGGCTTGGTATGGCATCACCGGTGTTGGCGGCATTTACCACACATTGAACCCGCGGCTGTTTCCTGAACAGCTGAGCTATATTATCAATCACGCAGAAGATAAAATCATTCTGACGGATTTGACCTTTGTGCCGGTTCTTGAGGGCATTGAAAAAGACATTCCCAACGTGAAGGCCATCATCATTATGACCGATGCCACGCATATGCCAGAAACCAGCCTGAAAAATGTGCTGTGCTATGAAGATTTAATCGACAGCAATAATGGCGATTTTAATTGGGTGGAAGTCGATGAGCGGGCGCCATCGGGCATGTGCTACACATCTGGCACCACCGGTAATCCAAAAGGCGTTTGCTACACGCATCGGTCTAACGTGCTGCACACATTGACCAGCCTTTCAAATGACGTCATGGGGCTGAGCAGCATGGATAGTGTGATGCCCGTTGTGCCCATGTTCCACGCCAATGCTTGGGGCCTTGCCTTTAGTGCGCCAGCAGTGGGGTCTAAAATTGTTAACCCTGGCCCGAATATGGACGGCGAGAGCATTTATCAGCTATTGACCGAAGAAGAAGTGACCTTCTCGGCTGCCGTGCCGACGGTTTGGCTGATGCTTTTGCAGCATATGGAAGCCAATAATTTGAAACTGCCGAAATTAAATAATGTGACCATTGGCGGGTCAGCTGTGCCACGCATGATGCTTGAGAAATTCGAGCGTGATTATGGGGTGATGGTGAAACATGCTTGGGGGATGACAGAATTGTCGCCACTCGGTTCAATCGCCAGCTTCAAATCTGGCATGGAACATATGAGCTTTGACGAGCAAATGGACATTAAGGTTAAACAAGGCCGTCCGCCATATTTGGTAGAAATGAAAATCACCGATGATGAGGGCAATGAATTGCCGCGCGACGGTAAAGCCTTCGGCCATTTGATGGTGCGCGGGCCGTTTATTGTTGGCGAATATGTCAAAGGCGATGGCGGTCAAATTCTCGACAAAGACGGGTTTTTCGATACGGGCGATGTCGCCACACTCGACCCGCTCGGCTTTATGCAAATCACTGACCGCGCCAAAGATGTCATCAAATCAGGCGGCGAGTGGATTTCGTCTATTGAGATTGAAAATATCGCCGTTGGCTTTGATAAATTGCAGGAAACGGCGGTGATTGGCGTTGAGCATCCGAAATGGGATGAGCGGCCTTTGCTGATTGTCGTGAAAAACCCTGGTGTCGAGGTGACCAAGGAAGAGGTATTGGCCTATTTGGATGGCAAAATTGCTAAATGGTGGATGCCCGACGATGTTGTTTTTGTTGATGAAATTCCACATACAGCAACCGGTAAGATTCAAAAGCTGACGCTGCGTCAGCAATTTGCTGATTACACCTTACCAACAGCAGAAACGGCGGCGGAATAATTATGCTTGGCATGAGTGTTGAATTTTTAGCTCACTGGGGTGCCCGCTTGGCGATCGCCTCGCCGATTGTCGCGGTCTCTGGTTTGGTGTTATTCCGCAGCGGCGTCATGGCCTTTGGTGGCCCCTTATTGATTGTCGCCGTGGCGACGATTATTGCGCTGATTGCGTTGCTGATGAGCGTCTTGGCGTTGGTCGGCGGCTTGGGCGGCGATGGGGCGCAAACCAATCGGGCCCTGCTCGGGCTTGTTGTGTCACTGGTCGTGGTATTCGCGCCGCTCAATGGTTTTCGTAAAGCCATGACGGTGCCGCCAATTCACGACATTAGCACTGATTTGGCCAATCCGCCGGTGTTCAGCCATGTGCCAACTTTGCGGGCTGATAGTGACAATAGTCTGGCGCTTGATAGCAAAGTCATGGACATGCAAAAAGCCCATTATACAAATCTACGGCCTGTAACTTTAGAAGTTGGCATGGCTGAGGCTTTTGCGCAGGCGGTTTTGACGGCTGAAGATATGGGCTGGGAGATTGTTCATAGCGATGCCGCAAGCGGCCAGATTGAAGCGGTTGTCAGCACCTTATTGTTTGGCTTCAAAGATGATGTGGCCATTCGTCTAACGGCTGTTGAGGGTGGCACGCAAGTTGATTTGCGCTCAGTGTCACGCGTCGGGCAAAGCGATTTGGGGGCCAATGCGGCCCGTATCCAAGAGTTTTTGGACGCCATTCAATAGGCTGATAAAGCGACCAATTTAACCGACAAGTTTAGCCAACAAGGTGATAGCTTGCGTCAAGCGTCGGCTTGTCGGCGCAGCTTACTTTGCCGCGCTCGACCAAATCTTGCATATGGGCAAATACCGATAAGGCGGCTGCCGGATGCAGGCGCTTATCGACATCGACATACATGGTGGCGACCATTTGCCGAATATTGTCATCGCCAGCTTCGAGGCGGGCAATAATTTGCGCCTCGCGCCCCCGCCGGTGGCTGATATAGACGCGGACAAAATTTTGCGGATCATCAATGCTGGTGCCATGGGTCGGCCAATAAATTTTATCATCGCGGCTCAGCAGTAAATCCAGCGACGCCATATAGGCATTCATATTGCCGTCTGGCGGGGCAATCACCGTGGTCGACCAGCCCATCACATGGTCGCCGGTAAATAGCGCTTTTTCTTCGCGCAGCGCATAGCACATATGATTGGCCATATGGCCAGGTGTAAACACGCATTCAAGCGTCCAATCATCGCCGGCAATAATATCGCCATGGCCGACAATATGGTCGGGGCGGAAATTATCATCAGCGTCTTCTTCCAGCCGAGGCCCATCAAATTGGTCTGGGCTGGGCGGGCTATAGCTGTAAATTTTCGCGCCCGTGCGCTGTTGCAGCGGCGTGCAGGCTGGCGAGTGATCAAGATGTGTGTGAGTGACGACAATATGGCTGACGCGCTCATCTGGGCCGAGAGCGGCCAGAATGGCGTCGACATGGGCATCAAGCAGCGGCCCGGGGTCAATGACTGCGACATTGCCGGTGCCGATGATATAAGTGCCTGTGCCGGTGAAGGTAAACGGACTTGGATTATTGGCAATGACCCGCCGAATGAGAGGTGACAGTTGATCGCACCGGCCATATTCAAAATCGAATTCAGTTACAAATGGGATACCCGCCATTATCTCGCCTATCGTTTCGCATTTACTCTGCCACCACCATAGCCATCTTGGGCTTTGTGCAAAGCAAAAACAGCCCCTTTGGGGCGAGAAATAAATCATCGCTGGCGGTATCTGGAGCTTGTCAGGGCGGGTT
>ENA-OUOG01000528-OUOG01000528.1-marine-metagenome-genome-assembly--contig:-NODE-528-length-50236-cov-4.707012_pt1 | contig 50236 bp, 47 predicted proteins | sample MGYA00248635_ERZ508505 | MGnify/ENA primary metagenome ERZ508505 (study PRJEB26176, sample SAMN06267871) | marine metagenome | isolation source: Saanich Inlet, British Columbia, Canada | place: Pacific...
TTTATTTGCCATTCAAAAATAACTATATATATATCATACATTTTCCTAAACTTGTAGTCGTTGATAAATTACAATTTATAAGATAATATTTTACGCCAATGTTGTATGCGTATATGTGCTTGTCCAGAAAGAATAGTATGTTGCTCATTAGAATACGGAAATAATAATAACCCATCTTCTTGGTGCTTAAATATACGCGTTTGAAATAGACTATATGCGTCTTGAAATGCACTATGAACGTCTGCATTGTTTTGTGTCATATGATAAATCATACATCTGTCAAAGTCATATGCTGCTAATAAATCCCCCTCACGAACCACGTGATAAGCGGTTTGGTATTGTCCTAAGTCCGGAAACCCTTTCTTTTTCACTTTTGAATAGGACATCGTGCTAACAATATTTTCCATAACATCTAATTCGTTATTACTAATGGAATCATAAATATATGACTTTATTTCTTTCATTCCTTCGTCTTCGTTCATGTATTTTTTATCACACATATCGTGTAATATAGCCGCACTGTATATGATTTTACGATGTTCTTCTATTTCTGGTTGTTTTTGTATAACACTATCAATCAAATGGTCGCAATTGTGAAGAACGTTCATTGCGTGAATGATTCCGTGGGACTCGTCTATTTTGTATTTACTAATTGTCATCAATACAATGTTAAACAGTTTTGAGAGATACATACTACTATATACATTGTAAAGGTGTGTTTATGTTTATTTACAAAGAATTAGTGTTGTAAATAAAGCTGTTATTTCTTTGATTTCTTTACTTTCTTCGATTTCTTATTGTGGCTCTTCTTTGCTTTCTTTGCTTTCTTATTGTGAGTCTTCTTTGCTTTCTTAGACTTTTTGTTCGTTTTTCTTTTCTTATTTCCACCATTCGGTAATTTAATTATTTTTTCAGTATCAATTGCGAAGTAATAATTCTTATACCTACGAATATTACCACAGTTACGATAGGTTTGCCACCTACCATATTCGTCTTTGTATTTATGGTATAAATCGGTATGATGGTATCCTATTCCTTCCAAGGAATCCTTGACCCACTCTGTCACATCATTACACATGACTCTCATGTTCAACTACGCTAGTTCCCAGTTCTGGGAAATAACACATAGAATTCTCATTATCATAAAACGCATCTTCAAAAGATAAAAATCTCCCAGTATTCTTACCATATAGATCATTCCAAATCCTAACTGGTTCATCTGATGTATGGATTTTTGTATAGTATTTTATATCACGAATCATAGTTGTTGATACATTCTGTACTGGATGTAAAGAGTCTTATATGCCAAATTTTTGGAGCAGACGACTCTCTGATTTTTCTTCTCTAGTAAGAGGGGAACGATTAATTCTATAATTGATTCTATTCTCGTCAAACATATAAGTACTATACTATATGGTTATATATTATGGTCTCTACTTTTGTAACACAAACAACATAGATACAATACACTATGTTATACAATGAAAAAGCGATTTTTCAAAAAGAAAGCATATACAAAGAAACCGGACACAAAGAATGTATCCAACGCAAAATACTTGATTATTGTAGAATCCCCATCAAAGTGTTCTAAGATAGAAGAATACCTCGGCGCGGACTACGCATGTATTGCATCGTTAGGTCATATCCGACACATAAAAGGTCTCAAATCCATTAACGCTAAACTAAATTACGAAATCACATTCGACTTTATCAAAGAGAAAGAGTATCACATCAACGAAATGAGAAGTATCATCAAACAGTTTGAGACCCAAAATATCCTACTTGGGAGTGATGATGACCGGGAAGGAGAAGCTATTGCGTGGCACGTTTGTGAGGTATTCAACCTTCCAATACAGACAACAAAGCGTATTATTTTCAATGAAATTACAAAAACAGCCCTTACCAATGCAGTAAATAACCCTACCGTTATCAATATGAACCTTGTGCACGCACAACAAGCAAGGCAAGTGTTAGATTTAATGGTCGGATATAAAATTTCACCCTTCTTATGGTCGTACTTGTACAGAGATAAAGAAAATTCACTATCTGCTGGAAGATGTCAAACCCCTGCATTACGTCTTATTTATGAGAATGAAATGAAACAAAGAAACGCCACGTGTGAACAAACATATTCTATCAATGGTCTCTTTTACGAACGTGAACACTCTTTTATCATTCCTACACCATTAAAATCGATAGAAGATTGTACTATGTTTTTGAATGAATCCAAGGCGTTTGAACATAAAATGTCAATTGGTAAAGAGACGTCGCATAGTAGAAGTCCGCCCAAACCCTTTTCCACATCCAAGTTGTTACAATCTACAAACCAAGTATTGAATATGTCTCCCCATGAAACAATGAGTATTTGCCAACAATTATATCAAACAGGGTTCATTACATATATGCGTACCGAGAGTTGTACGTACGCAGAAACATTTTTAGATAAAATGAAAAAGTATCTAACGAAAACATTCCCTAACGATGAGGACTGTATTCCTTCATCTTGGAAACATATTGAACATAATAAATCTATTCATCCGCACGAAGCAATACGCGTCACAGATTTGAATGTAAGTAAAATAGAAACAAAAAATAACCGATTGCTATCTGTTTATAATATTATACGTAAAAACACGATTGAAAGTTGTTTGTCCGATTACAAGTATAATTGTTGTAAAATTTTTTTAACCGCCCCAATGAATCTACAATATGAACATACCATTGAGATACCCATCCAATTAGGATGGAAGATTTATTCAGAAGAAGACGCCGTATGCGATTTACAGCACAAAGCTAAGTCGCGAATTATGCGTTTTCAGTCCTATGCCAGCGATGTTGCTCCTTATGTTAAGATAAAAGCAACTTCGCAGTTCAAAAAAAATGGCAGCTATTATTCAGAAGCCTCCCTTATCCACAAACTTGAAGAACTTGGAATTGGTCGTCCATCTACATTTGCAAGCATCGTCCAAACAATCCAAGAACGAAAATACGTAGAACGGGGCGACATTCCTGGCACAAATGTAAATGTATCGGACTTTGTACTGGAAAAAGACATTATACAAGAAACAAAAACTATCAAACAAGTTGGAAAAGAAAAGAATAAACTGAAAATAACGGAGGTTGGATTGTTAGTGCTGCCTTTTCTAACCAATTATTTTGAAAAACTATTTTCATATGATTACACGGAATATATGGAAACCCAGTTAGATGCAATCGTCAATGGGTCTCAAACACATTGGTATGACCTCTGTAAAGATTGTGAAACACAAATAAAAGAAAGTTCATCACCTATCAAAAAGATAGAAAAGAAATTTTTTCCACTCGAAGAGAACTATGATATTGTGTTTGAGCGCTATGGGCCATCTATACGCCACCATTTAGAAGACGGCAGTATCGAATATTTTAACATTAAAAAAGAATACCACATTACATTGGATGGAATTGAAAATAACAAATACAATTTAAAGGATATCATTGATACCCCGTCTGGGTGCATAGGAACGTGGGAAAACGAGGAGGTCTTTATAAAAGAGGGACGGTTTGGGTTGTATGTACAATATGGAGAAACAAGAAAACCATTAAAACACATTGAAAAGCCGAAAGAAGATATTTCGTGGGAAGATATTTTACCTACGTTAGAAAATAAACAATTGGACACGAATGTTCTCCGAAAATACAATGATACTACCTCATTACGCAAAGGCAAATTCGGACCATATATTTTCTATCAAACAGCTTCTATGAAAAAGCCATCGTTTTTCAATATCAAGAAATACAAAGGAGATTGTTTTCATGATGACGTTGAAACTGTTTTAGAATGGGTTGATAAAACATACATTAACAAATAATATGTTATGATTATATAAATAATAATGGAATTCTTGACAAATATATACGAGCAAATAGTAGACTTCTTGGATGACCCCACGAAACGAGACGGAGTATTGAACATTTTTAACTACTTGATTATACTCTTTATGACAATTACGGGTGTTTCCGCGTTATATTTACCAAAAACGGAAATCATAGGATTTGGTATTTTAACAATTACATTTTGTGGGTTCATCTTATATGTTGCAACCCGTATAGGCACCATTATGAAAGATAGCCATTGGCTGTATAACACATTATTCTTTTCCATCTTTGCTGGGTTCTCAATGGTTGCTACTGCAATTACACTCGTATTTTTGACATTTACTTCTTTGAGAATTAAATACTACAATAAGAAAGGGGACAATTACAAAGTTCCAGACGCACAAGCTGAAAATGTGAGCATAATTAAGGACTTATTTATTCCCATATTTATTATATTTACCATTTTGATTATAGTTGTATTCACTTGCAAAGACATTCTTGTCAAAACCGTTCCTGGTCTCAACGACTACAATCAAATTATGTACCTATGTATGTATTTGTTATCCTTATGTGGGTTTATACTCGCTGCTATACTATTATCCATTGCAAATAAATTTCAAAAATCAAGAAGAAGAATAAGATAGAATTACAGCATAAATGCGTTTAAACATTACCTTTTATAATATTTCTATACGTTAAATGAAATATTATGAAACAAAGTTCGAAGAATATATACAAAGTGAAAAACTATTTTCACTCCATCCTGAATTAGAACCTTATAAAAACCAATTACCAAACAACATTAGAGACCTTAAAAATATATTTATGTATGGACCAGCTGGCTGTGGAAAATATACACAAGCACTATCTATTATTTCTCAATACAGTCCATCGCAATTAAAGTATTATAAGCTGATGAACATTGAAAATGAAAAGAAAAATATTGTCATTCAGATAAGCGACATCCACTACGAAGTTGATATGGACTTATTGGGATGCCACGCGAAAATATTATGGCACGACATTTTCTTTCAAATCGTAGATATTATTACTTCTACTTCAAACAAAAACGGCATCATTTTATGCAAAAATTTCCATAAAATACATACCGAATTACTTGAAATATTTTACAATTACATTCATCACTTTTCAAAACAACATTCCATACATATTAATTTTTTCTTCATCTCTGAACAAATCAGCCACGTTCCACGCTGTATTACATCACAATGTCAAATCCTTTCTATTACAAGACCAGACCAAATCAGGTATAACGATATTATCAAAAATAATGTCATATACCATGAACAATACAATGCGAGAAATGGGTTCTTATCAAAACTTGTTCTACAAAACAATGCTTCATTAACGAATAAACCTACCAACACAAGTCGCGGTGTATCTGAATATTGTAATATTGACACACATAGCATCCATAATATCAAAGAACTCAAATGGATTCCTTACAATGATATGAATGAGTATCCTACAAACTTATTTGAGAAATGTTTCAGCCACCTTGTTGAATATTCTCAGGATATAAACAAAATTAATTTTTTACAACTTCGAGAACTGTTATATGACTTACTTACATATGATATTGATATTTATGATTTCTTGTTTCAATATATGAATCATGTATCAGCACTTCTTTCAAAAGAACAAATTTCCAATATACTAACGAAAATATATACTTCATTAAAATATTATAATAATAATTATCGCCCCATTTATCATTTAGAGAATATGGTATTATATATAATAAATTGCTGTTATCAAAATGAACAAAATACAAGCGTGTAAAATACTTGAAATTGACCCAAAGAACATTAATGAAAGTATTGTAAAGAAACAATATAGGGCATTAGCATTATTATATCATCCAGACAAATCGAAAGACGAAAATAGTAAAGAATTGTTTCAAAAAGTGCACGAAGCGTATAAATACCTACTAACGCATTGTACTAACGGAGAGCGGGTGTTTGAAGACGAACGAAACCATCATTATTCATCATTTGTCTTTAATTTTTTCAATCAATTGTTTCAGGGATACCAACAACAAGATGTATGGATTTCTATTTTAGAAAAAATTAGCACTTCTTGTAAAGAACAAGTCCTTAGTTATTTGCATACGCTGGATAAAACACAGCTTATAAAAACATATGAAATATTACATAAATACCGAAATAATCTTCATTTAGAACAATATATATTTGACATGATAAAAGCCGTAATAAAAGAAAAGGTTGATTTAAATGAAAAAATCATATTAAATCCAAATATTGATGACTTATACGAACATCACGTATACAAACTCACTATACAAGACAACGACTTCTTTATTCCACTATGGCATTCTCAATTAACGTATGACATTAGCGGTAATGACCTCGAAGTAGAATGTATTCCAGAGCTTCCAAATCACATATATATTGATACAAATAATGATGTACACATTGATTATGAAACTAAAAAATGCTTCCTATTACAAGAGTATAGTCTTATAATAACATTTGGAGACCAGAGTATAGAGGTTGATGGATCAGCAATACGATTTCAAAGAAAGCAAACAATATTACAGAAACGCAAAGGAATTCCTATTCCAAATAAATATGACCCATATGACGTATCCAAGATTAGCGATTTATACATTCATCTTACTATTGTATAATTACAATATTTGAAAAATTACAACATAAATAAAATATGCTGTAATTACACAAGACGTATGAATTTTATTTTTATTTTATTATTGTGCTATGTGTCCGTAGCTACTACCTATTTTTTTAATTTCAAATTTGGGAACCCATTCAAGATTCGCGATACCAAAATAAATGTTCCATTGCCTGACGAAACCCGCAGCAAAATACATCACGTTTCTGGGTTTTATGGATTAATCGGTCCAGATGTAAATATGTTTAATGTTTCTTCCTTATTCCAAATGTTCATGGGCGATGGAACAATACAGGGTCTCTTTTTTGACGAAGGTAATGTCACTTACGTTCAACATCATATTCAAACCGAAAAGCTGAAATACGAACAAAAAAATGGAAGAATACCCAAAGACCCTTTTGTATATGCATTGTTTATGGCATTTAGTAAGTTGCGATTGCTACCAAATCATTTAGGGTTGGCGAATACAGCTTTACTACATACAAACAATAATAACACGTATGCATTGTATGAAAGAGACCTTCCATATCAGCTCGATATTGATTATCAAGAAAAAGAGATTCATACGATTAAACGCAATTACTTACCCCATCTTCGTAGTTTCTCTGGTCATACAAAGTATAGGAATGGTGCAATTGAGACCATTGATTACGATGTGATGCATCAATCTGTTGATTATTACATTTTCACAGAAGAACTTCAAGAAAAATACAAGAAAACAATCAAAACAAAATATATGCCGGTTATACACGACTTTGTATCAAACAACAAAACGATTTTATTCACAGATGTTCCTATTATTATGGATTTTACACAAATTATAAAAACCAGCTTACCCGTGCGTTTTGATAAAACAAAGCCGAGCTATTTTCACGTTATTGATAAAATGACTGGTAATCTTGCTACATATATCTATGAAAAGGGCATTTATATGTTCCACCACTCTCACACTACTGAGGATGACACGAACATTTACTTGTACACGTGTATATATGATGATTTCAATTATTTATCCATCGACATAAAAGGTAGTTATAGATGTATTGTACTGAATAAAATTTCAAAAAAGGTTTCCGTCATTCGTAATGAAGAAACTGAAAAATATAACCTGGATTTTCCCGTGATATACAAGAATAAAACTGTCTTACGAAACCTTGTTAAGTTAGAAAAGGGATTCCGTATTAATGGATTTGTATTATGTGATGGACTAAACATAGAGAAGAAGTATATTTATGAAGATATTAGCTTTTGTGGCGGAGACCCTAACATTATTGAAATCGACGAAAAACCACATATATGTAGCTTTGCGTACTCAAATGATTTCAAAAAACATTACTTTTGCTTTATTCCACTACACGAGGAAGAACCCGTTTTCATAGAATTACCTGTAAAAACAAACGTTGGGTTTCATTCCATATTCATTGATAATCATAAGTAAAAAATAACACCGCACTGGGTGTCATTTTTTGTTGGGGTTTGTGTATCCATTATTTATTGTTGTTGCTTATAATACATTGGTTGTTATTTATTGTTTTTGTTTTTGTTTTTAATCGGTTGTTGTTGCTACCTTCTTCTTGGCAACCTTCTTCTTTGGTTTGACAGCTTCTACTACTTCTTCTACTACTTCGGCAGCTGCTTCTTCTTGCTCTTCATCACTGTCTTCGACCTCGGTTGATGTCTTCTCTTTGGTAGCAGTCTCAAATACTTGCTCCTCTTCCTCGTTGATTGGGTCAGTAGAAGAAATCTCTTGCTTTTCCATAGTTGTTTGGTCGTCATCAGACATTGGAATCTGACATTTTCCAAATACAGTGTAATTCTCTCTTGGCTTTACAATACACTGGATTAGCTTCCAGGAAATGCCCCAAGAATTTCCACCAGCAGTCCAAATACCAGTGCATTGAATTAGACACATTACTTTGCTGCTCTTTGGAATCAAATCAACAGGAGTAAGATTAGAATTCTCCTTATCAGGGAACAATAGCTGTTGTTGAGGGTTGTAAATTTCAAGATTCTTCCATTCGCCATTTTGATAATGAACCTTGGGTCTAAAAGAAGGAGGCTTTGAATAATCTGGCTTCTTGGTTAGTTTATCCTTTGAATACTTCAAATAAGAGAAGTAGGTTTCCTCAATGACTTCTCTTGAACGCGTTTTTCCAAACCAAGCTTCGCTATGTTGGACGGCATCGGATAGAACACGTTGCTCGAATTCCTTTAATTTTTCTAAAAATGTATCTGTTTCTGGTGTTTGGTAATTTTCTAATGGGAAGCTCAATTGAATGGTATAACGATTATCCGATTCTCCGGTAGAAGGGTCTACATAATCACTCACACCCCAAGTCATTAACTGTGGAGTAGTAAGCTTTAATCCGCGATTCGATTGACTGCTAATAATCGAAATCATTCTTCCACCTCTATCGGTAATGCGAGGCTGCATGTATCTAACAGAGTTGGTATCCCAAGAATCGTAAGTAAGAACGTCTGATGCTGACATATTGCTATTATACTATTAGTAAGAGTCTTCGCTTTAAATCAATTTTTATAACAATACAGCATTTATGGTGTGTATTTGAAATACTTTGTTGATTTTATAAATATCACATCAATGAATATAAACAATTTTTATGTGTTATTATATTATATGGAGACCCCCAGACAAGATACAGAAATTATAACGATTGACATTGATAATGACAATGGATTGTTAGAAGGAAATGTAATAGCGAATGAAGTTATCAAACCAAAGTCTCCAACGAATAATCCAAAGAAGTCTTATAAAAAACGCGTGTATGAACACGAACTGAACTACGATAACTTTATAAAACATAACCTTCAATTAACTTCTTACTTGATTGGAGACCTTAAAAAAGCCTGTAAAACGTGTAAGGAAAAAATCACTGGCACGAAACCGGTGCTCATTGATAGATTAAACACAAAATACCAGACCATTACTAACTGTATTAAAATTCAATCTTTATTTAGAGGCTATTATACGCGATTAAATAATAAATTACGCGGACGTGGGTTTATGAATCATTCTCTTTGTAACAATACTACTGATTTTTGTACGTTGGAACCATTGGAGGAAATCGAATACCCATATTTCTTTTCTTATACCGATAAAAATAATTTCACATACGGATTCAACATTTCATCACTAATATACGTGTATAAACAGCAACGGAGAATTAAAAATCCATATAATCGCGATTTAATACCCAAAAATGTGCTGAAAAATATTTTCATCGTATATTATTCCAACTTCATCTTACACAATCAATTCAAACAAGAACATTTGAATGACTATTTGAATGCACGATTATTTTTATATCCAAAACAAGCACGCCGGAGACCTACCCGACGTATTCAACGCGAAAACAGTGTATTGAGTCCTCATCATCAACAACAATTAGATGTATTGAACAATAACCGTAATATGGCATACGAACAACGTGTGCGTGAGATATTTATTGAAGTTAATCGTCTTGAAATCTATTGCGACCAAGCGTGGGTTCTTTCATTGAATCCTGCTTTATTACGACGTTTTTATATATTCTTATGTGACCTATGGAACTATCGTTCAAATATTCCATACGAAACCAAATACAAAATCTGTTATTTGACAACCATTCGCGGAAACCCTTTTGATAGATTTGTTCGTAGAAGTGAGCTGTTTAACCTTGACGAAGATGAATTAAAAGACCTTATTGTATATACAATGGAGAATATGGTTTTTACTGGATTTGACGAAGATTTCAAAAAAATTGGATGTTTTCATCTGATGACAGCATTGACCAGTGTGTCATCTTCCGCCAGAAGAGCCCTTCCTTTCTTATACGAAACTATCCATTTTTAATTTCTTACATACTTTTTCATTTTTGGTTGCATTATTTCATATTTGTTATTGATTATTATTGTAATTATTACAACAATAATAATTATTGCTGTGAAACAACTTAAAAAAGTAGCGCAGTATATAGTATATAATCAGTGATGGTTAAGAGAGCTGCTGAAAAAACTGCTACCCCTGCTAAGCGCGTTGCCAAGAAGGCCGCTGCTACTACTCCGGTTGAACCTGTAAATGAGGTTGTTGCTGCCCCTGTTGAGGCTGTTGAGGAAGCCCCTGTTTCCGCTACCGCTACTGTTGCCGGTAAGATGGGTGAATTTGGCGCTAAGCTTATGCAAATGACTTCTTTATTGTCCACTCTTAAGAGTGATTTCAAGACCCTTGAGAAATGTATTTCTCGTGAGATGAAGGTTCTTGAAAAGGCGTCCAACAAGGGACGTCGTTCCAACGCTAACAGAAAGCCTTCTGGTTTCATCAAGCCTACCCTAATCAGCGACGAGCTTGCTGCTTTCCTTGGTAAATCCGTTGGAACTGAAATGGCAAGAACTGCTGTTAGCAAGGAAATCAACAACTACATCCAAACCCATAACTTGAAGGACAAGAACAATGGACGTATTATCCACGCTGATGCCAAGCTTACCAAGCTTTTGAAGCTTCAAAAGGATGACGAGCTAACCTACTTCAACCTTCAAAAATACATGAAGCACCACTTCCCAAAGACCACTACCACTGCTTAAGCATTGTGGTGTTCACTATAAAAAGTACAAAATGATTATAAGACAAACAATATAAATATTCATAACTGTTATAGTATATAGTTATGAGTGTAGCTAATCTTAAAGAAGATATTGACACGTATCTTATTGATAATCATGATAAAATTTGTTTGTATATTCTTACCCCTTGTTATGGGGGTCTTTGTTATACCCCTTATGTTGGTTCATTAATGGAGACTACCGACGCACTGAAATCCTATAATATTGAGGTACACGTCGAATTCTGTAATTGTGATAGTTTGGTTCCACGCGCCCGTAATAACCTTATTGCCCGTGCCATGAACAATCCAAAAACTACCCATATGTTATTTATTGATGCTGATATTCAATGGAATGCCATTGATGTATTGAAACTCATATATCATAACAAACCCATTATTGGCGGTGTATATCCATTGAAAAGTTATAAATGGAATAAATTATTAGGAGACGAGCAAGATAATATTAACACTTGGATTCATAATAAAAAAAACTCTATTTTGAAAGATGCCATCTCGGATGAAGACATTATTAAACATAAGTTACTGAATTATAATTTGAATTACGTGTCCAACAGCATCCATATTGAAAACAATACTACCGAAGTACGCCACATTGCTACTGGATTTATGATGATTCAACGCAATGTTATTGAAAAAATGATTTCTGGATTTCCATATACCAAATATGTTGATGATATTGGCTTCTTAAAAGGCACCGAAAATGACCACGCATACGCCCTCTTTGACTGCGGCGTTGAAAATAACCATTATTATTCCGAAGATTGGTTGTTTTGCGAACGTTGGCGTAAAATGGAAGGTCAAATATTTATTGATGTTTCTATTAACCTTAACCATACTGGAACTGAAACCTATAAAGGTTGCTACTTGTCAAGTTTAATTTAGATTTTCTAGTTAACTATAACAATAAAAAAAAATATTGTTATTGTTTCCTCTTTTTTTTGTGTCTAATCATTACAAAACAAGAACCCTTCTTGTTGCATTATTTCTTTTATCTTTTGTTTATCTTCCTTCTTTGATTCCTTGTCAAAACACGTATTCTTATGTTCGATTTCTTCATTATTAAATACTTGGTATGTCTTGAATAATTGCTTTAAATCTGTTATATATTTTGTATTCTTCGCTAACCACAAGTAGAACCCATAATACGGTTTGTTTTGCTCTTTATTCCTTTTAATATAATTTGTATATTGATTATACCACTTCAATGTTTCTATCAAATTTGTTTCGCTATTTATATTGTAATCTGTTCCTGATAATATCAGTATCTCGCGGAAATGATTGAAAGGTATATTTAATTCATCCAATATACTTTTTGTATCATACACTAATACAGAATGATTTAATAAACTGAAATTACGCAACACATACGGACATCCATATAAGAACATATCCATATCATCACTTATACACGCATATGCCATTCCACTTTTTACAAAATATACACACAAATCATCTGCCTCATACGGGGCATCATAATAGATAACCCCATATGCATCCATCAATTCTTTTACCTTTGCTATATCTTCATTTCGTAATCGCACAAATTGCCGCTTCAACGCTTCTAATTCTAACTGAATTGCCTTATCTTCCAATTCATCCATATTTCCTTCCTTTTTTAAACGCACCAACTCATTATATTTTTCTTCCGCTTCCTTCTTTTTTTGAGAACGCTCCTTCACCAACACCTTTTTCTCTTGTGGAGTTTTACCATCAAATATAAAGATTGGTTCTATTTCATAATTCTTCAATATAGATATAAATAAATACATATTCTCCATTAGTGCACACTCTGACAAGAAATGGTATAAATAAATACTCGTGTCTATCACTATACGTTTACCAGCAAAATGACTCAAATGTTGTTTATTTATTGATTTATCCGTACATTTTTCTCTCAAATATCTGTTTAATAATTTTATTCCCATTCATTTATTTATGATTCTATTACCACTTAACTCTTTATTCAATTTTTTACAATATTAGAAAAATTGAATGTCATTATCTCTTACTGTCATATGTATCTTTTCAAACAAAAATGGGATTGGTTTGTAGCACCATTCGTAATTTTCATACTGTAAAAACGAATCAACCACCTGAATGTTTTCATTGTAAGGGTAAATTCGATGGGACACTACACGCACAGTGTGGTGTTTGTGATGTTTACTTACATAGTCAATGTAATTTAGAACTTTGTAAACAAGACAATGACCGTCAATATTGTATATGCCCAAAATGTAAAAGTGTTGGCACTCTCTTTACTACAATTGTATAATCTGGCAAAAAAATGTAATGATAAAAAAAATATACGGGGGGTTGTATATTTTTTTTGGTAATTGTAATAGTATGGATAGATGGATGGTAATATTAAGGTTCTTTATTTTTTGTTAATTCTTCTAATTGTTTTTCTAATTCTGCAATTCGTTCATCGCGCTGCTTCAACTCGTTTTCAAGGAACTCATTTGCTGCTGCTAACTGATGAACGTTCAATTCTATGCTTACTTCTGGAATCGGCTTGTGATTTATCTTGAATAATAAATACCCGGTCGTCTTATCACCATTTGCATCCCGACTGTAAAATGAACGTTGCTTGGTACCATCATAATATCCACGTTGTCTGAATGTTCCATGTTCATTCAACTTATTTCGCAAGTATTCTACATTGTTGTTCTTATGCCAATACTTGAAATGAATATATGCGGATTTACCCGATAAAGACTCGTTTGTATCATTTCTATCTACGAAATCTACTCGTGAAACCTTTCCCAAATTCAAATCTCGTTCAATGAATTCAGACAATTGCCTTGGGTAAAAGGTCTCGATTTTTCCAGTGCGGGTTTCTAACATTAATGATTCGTGAATGTATGGGATGTATAAACTCGCCCATTCACCTTCTTGTAATTCCAGTTTTTCTATGGTATCTTCTGCTTTTTCTACTTTTTCTACAATACGAACAGACAAATGTGTCATCGTTTCTCCGTTTTCCCAGCAAAAGGGGGTCTCTGTAAACAACATTACTGTTCCTGGTTTTGAGGCTGCGGCTGCTGTATATAATTCATATGCTGCCAAATTATCTTTGTGTTCCTTCACTTCAATAATGGCACCATACGTTACTGTTTCTGTTTGTAATCTTCTGTTGTAATTCTTTTTTTCTGTTATTTTTATTTCACCTAATACGCCTAATTGTAGCGTGTTTTCAAACAATTCCTTTACACCTTCCTCATTTGTATATCCCTTGGGTAATGACATTACTTGATAAACTGTATTGTTTAAACAAGAAACTTCTTGACCGCTGGATTTCTCCATATTGGTGGTGGTGTAATAGATGGTTGGTTTTTCCATAGAAACGAAAGCTGTATTATTCATGGTCTGTGAGTCCATATGAGAGTTATGCCTTCATATGGAAAAATATTTTTATTTCAATTTTTCATTATTCTAATAACAATGTTTGTCGCAATTTCATTAGACTAACATCTCCCCTTTTTATTTCTTTTTGTAATGCATCATTCTTCTGTAATTGCTTTCCTGGGATACGCTGAATCAATTTCGCTTGGTTTGTTGCCGTTAACACTTTCTTCAAATCATCGTTTTGATTGAACTTTTCATATAACGCCTTTTGTCGTTCGACTATGCGTCGTGGATTTTTTACCGAATTATAATCATCATCTGGTTTCTTGTCAATCGTCTTCAATGTCTCTTTGATTAATTTTACATCTTTGGATAATTTACTATCACTGTCCAATGAGAACGTATGATATACATCTGGATACCCTTTCTTGAACTGACTTCCTTCGTGATAATGACTTACGGTTAGCCATTTTCTCCCATCTAACGTAAATAATGGCTCTTTTGACGGTCTCTCCCAATTATCATCTAATTTCCGTCTCCAATTCTTATATATATCATTCGTTCTTTTGGGTCTTATTAATTTACTATATGCAACATTGTTTTCCTTTGCTATACTGTCTCCATCTGCCTTTCCTGGTTCATTGTCAGCAGACTTTATATAAAATCGTAAAACATCTGTGCTATTGTACAGGTCATTATCATACGTTGTATCAAAATCATTACTTACGATTTCATTCGTTAAATCCAATTGGCTGATGTATTGCTTGAAATCATTGTTTTTTAAAAAATTACCTGCGTTGTTCTCTATACACTTTTCCACAATCAAGTCTTTTATTTTCTTTGGTAAATCCTCGAATTTAAAATGCGTATGTTTCTGGTATGTAATTAACACATAATGGTTTCCTGTATATCCCGATAAAATATAATAATCGGGTCGTTTTTGTTCTTCTTGTGAAGTACGTCCACACTGCAACACTGAATAATAATCTTCATTATCAAACATCTCCTGCGACATTATAATACACCTTACATTCAGTTCGCGTTCAATTACATCAATCGCCCATTCGTCCGCCCAGAATTCTGATTCCTTTACGTGGTCTCTTAATTGTTCTGTTGTCTTTATTTTTTCCATGAACACAAACTCGTTCATTATATATTCTATCTTCTGTTTCTCATTTTCTAATTCTTTGTATTCATTTGAGACCTTCTTTGCGTCCTCTAACAATTTTTGAGAGTCCGCTTTATTTAAAGTCTGTTTGGATAGTTTCTTCAAGGTAGACAACTCTTTTGTTTTCCTGTTCAGTTCTTCTTGTTTCGTTATTATTTCTCCATTAAATGCCTCATATAACTCTTTGTATCTATTAAATAATGCATCATCTACGTGTTTTGCCAACATTTCACGCTGCTCTTCCACTGTTCTCTCTTTATCGGTTCCCTTTAATGCATCTCTTATCATAGCAAAGAAACAGTCTCCACATCCTTCGTTGTCTATAATGTTATAATCACTGTCTTGTAAATACTCATTAATCCATTTACTTTCTTTCGACTTCTTATATTCGGGTTTTGTTTCCGATTCTACTACTACTTCGTCAATGGTCTCTTCCAATGGTTTGTCTTCTGTTAAAGTTAATAACGATGCTTTATTAATAAAGGGAATGAATTTTCCATGACTCAATATAAAATCACCATCTTCATCGTAGCTCGATTCTTTCTTGGACTCTACTATTTCCCAAATACCTATCTTTGATTGCACCTTCTTATCTTTGTATAAATAAACTACATGGTGTAATACACCCTCACTTTTATATTTATCCTGTTCTGAACCCAATACTACATCTAACGAACGTCCAAACAGAGACACACCATACAACGTGGTTGCCGTGAATCCTTTGTCCTTCTTATATTCTGGGTCATTTTCAGAATATATTATTTTTTCAGGGAACAATTTTGATTTAACCATATATACAATAACAGTATATATGATTTGCCTATAAACTACTTTTTTGATAATATATCTACTACATCCATGTACTTAAATATTATTCGTGATGATAATGATTTCGTTTCGGTTGCCTTTAATTTCGCACACGCATATATCATCTCCTTTATTTCATCCCATTTGTTTTCTTTATCGTGAATAAACTCCTCTTTATCAACTAAAAAGCTTATCATAATATAAATATTTTCAGATAACTCCTCAACGAACAGTGTCTTCCCTTCTTCATTTACTCCTTGCAAAACCATTGTCAAACACCACTTTAACAGCTCTACTAATTCATCACTTTTCAGTAAATTATCATTATACAGACCTATAATAAACGATGACTTATTCTTTCTTTGTTCATTCTTTTTCATTAATATACAATATTTTTCATAATCCTCACTCGGATTTACATCTACCATTTTCTCATAACTCGTGTAATAGTCATTTATAAAAATATCCAAACTGCTTACAAATATTGGGTACTTTCCTATTAACTCTTTTAAACTCCTTACATAAACCCCGTTGTTTTTTGTTTGACAAATAACATTCATAATTATGCCAAATATTTTTTGATATGGTGTTTCGGTTTCATCATCATCATCATCATCACTTTGTTCATTTTCAATTAATTGTTCGACTAACTTTTTAATAGACGTTATAATCGTATCATAATTCTTTGTTGTCATCTTGTTAAACGCCAACTTCAACTCGTTATAATACTTTTCTTTCCCTTCTTTCATTGCTACTGGTTTCTTATTGAATACTATTTCTTTATTGCACTCACTCTCACTATATACGTTAATTGCATTCGCGGTTGGACTAATTGGTGCATTGTATTTGAAATTGGATTGGTTTGATGGCGAAGATGGTTGTGATGAATGTCCGAATCCTTTGTTATTTCGTTTGTATCGCTTCTTGTAATTATCTTCTAATACCGGAAGCGTTTTTACATAACTGTTTATTTCACTGCTTAATACATCTATCTTGTCTTCTATTGTATCATCTAATTTTACACATACACCACTAAATAGCATATCTCGATAATCATCAAATGTATAACACGACATCTGTCTAATAGGGTATATATAGTTACGTTTATACTATTTTTTCAGTATTTATGCGTTCGTGTGTTATTATTTGTTTCGCACCTTTCTGTATATGCAAAACTTCTTATTGAATCAATATTTTTGTATGGAACCTGAAATAAAACTACACGAAAACGAAGATGTTCCTGAATTGTCTTCCTTTCATTTACCTGTGTATTATTTAGAAAAAAAATATAAGCTACCATCTTCCTTACAATCTGACTTGGAACTCGTACATATTACACAAAACAATAGCGGGTCTCTAACCGACGATTCAAATAGTCAACGTGAATCTGTTTATCAAACTATGTTTAATCCATCACATTCGTTTGCTTCTAAACTAATACCCAAATGGAGTGAATATTTCACAAACGATGTCTTATTTTTAACAGATACCCAGAAAATTATTCGTAATGTGGGTGATTCCAGACTAAACCAAGAAATGTCTATGGATGACTCTACGAAAATGATTGAAACTTGGGGAATGTTTAAGCGAGACCCTCATTTCCTTGAAACATATGCATTTATAGAATGGGAACAGTTCTCAGCCTTGAATCGTTCCGGCACGTTTTTACAAATTCTATCTGCACTTCACATTTTATCACCTATTACCAGCTTATTGCTCCCAATTCTTCTTCTTGTCTTCCCTTTTGTATTATTGAAAATACAAAACATTCCAATTACCTTTTCTACTTATCTTGATACCTTGAAAAAGATTGCTAAAAACCATTTTATTGGAAGGTCTCTAACCAACCTAACGTCTTTGTCTTTCGATAAAATTTTTTACTTCTTAGTTACTCTTGGTTTGTATTTACTCGGGATTTACCAAAATATTGACTCGTGTTTTAAATTTAAACGAAATATGGAACGGATGCACCACGCACTAACCTACACCAAAACCTTTATTACGAACTCCATTGAGAAGATGCGACACTTTATTCTCATTAGTTCTGAATGCTCTACATACGAGCCTTTCCGTAATGAGGTTCGAAAACACATTTCTCAATTGGTCTCTTTACAAGACCGTTTAGCTGATTTACCTCCTCTTAAAAATGTTTTTACACAGTTTTCCCAAAATGGTTATCGTCTCCGTTGTATGTATGAAATCTTTGAAAATAAAGACTTGGAAGAATCATTGTTGTATGCAATGGGATTCGAAGGCTACCTCGACAATATTTGCAAACTTGGAAATCACATTCAGAATAAACGCATGAACTATGCTACTTACAACAAAGAGACCACAAATATTGAAAAGCAGATTTACCCCCCTCATATGAACGAAGAAGCTATATCGAATGACGGCTCACTCGAAAAGAACATTGTTATTAGTTCTCCCAACAAATCTGGAAAAACTACCTACTTGAAGACATTTATATTAAATGTATTGTTTTCACAGCAGTTCGGTTGCGGATTTTATGAATCTGCTTCCATTTACCCTTACACGCATTTTCATACTTATTTGAATATACCCGATACTTCTGGTCGCGACAGCTTATTTCAAGCTGAATCCCGCCGGTGTAAAGAAGTATTGGATGAAATACAAGAAAATACGTGTGAAGATGGATTCCGTCATTTCTGTATCTTCGACGAACTGTATTCTGGTACAAACCCCGAGGAAGCTACTTTGGCAGGACAAGCTTTCATCGAATATCTGTGCGAGTTCTCCAATGTTAACTTTATCCTTACTACTCATTATTTCAAGATTTGTTCTTATTGTAAACACCATAAACGTATCCAGAACTACAAAATGGACGTTATTGTTGACGACAACGACGAATTTACATATACCTATAAAATCAAAAAAGGTGTATCTAAAATAAAAGGTGGAATCAGGGTTCTCAAAGACCTCAATTATCCTTCTGCTATTCTCGACAAACTATAAACTTCACTTTACAACTTTTGTATGTTTCATATGAAAATGAAATATACAAAACAACTTTGAGACCTTTTTCAGAATCTTCATTTACTTTTCAATCGTTATTATTTGTTCTGGCGCTTTTTCTTGTGATAATACGTAAATTTGTTTGTTATGCAAAGGCATCTTCGACGATTTCTTCCTAAACACTTCGGATACGATTGATGACATGTCCTTTACCAACTCATAATGCTGCGAACCCTGATTTCCCACGTAATCTTGCTAAAGTAGTCACTGTTGAATAATACTAATTACTTAAATAGAATATAAAGATAGTATATTAATTATATTGACAACTTGTCCGAGTGGTTAAGGAGATGGACTTGAAATCCATTGGCACATTGCCGCGTAGGTTCAAATCCTGCGGTTGTCGTTTCATTCTAATTATTGTAATTAAAATGAAATATAAATCTTATTTTCTGTTTTTCCTTTTAGATTTAGATTTCTTTCTGGAGTCTTTTGATTTTTTACCTCGTTTTCCTTTCTTTGTTTTTCTCTTTTTACCACCTGCTTTTTCATTTGAATCTGTCTTTTCTAATGGTTCTAATATTGTGAAAGGATTATTAGAAATTGTGTCTTTGTCTTTTGGATCTGTAGCCGTTGTTTCCTTAATTTTTACTGGTGGTTCATAAAATTCATAATGAACCGAATCTCTATAGTCTTTTTCAACCCTATATCTATTATCAGCATGTATTTCAACAGGGTTACGTTTATGCGCAATTGAATATATAACAAAATAAGGTTCTGTAACTGTGGGAAAATATTTGTCTACGTGTGGAAATCTATCATGAGCTGGGTTTCTTACAAGCGGTTGTTGTTGTGCGTTATTAATTAACTTGCCGATATCTACAAGACTAGGTCTTACATTATTATTGTCTTTATATTTAATTACGTAAAATTCGCCTACTTTTAAATCCTTAGGTTCAACTGGTTTGAGTTTGTCATCTTTTAGATAGTCTGCAAGATTAATACTCATTATCTATATATATCCTATATAAAAAATATATCCTAAATATATTTTTCATTTATCTTTTGATTTTCTTTCCTTTTCTTTCCTTTTCTTTCCTTTTCTAGACTTTCTTTCCTTTCTGGATTTCTTTCCTTTCCTGGATCCTTTTGATTTATTACCTCGTTTTCCTTTCTTTGTTTTTCTCTTTTTACCGCCACTTTTTTTAGAATTATTGTTGGTCTTAATACGGTCAATATAATCTAATACTGTTTCTCCGTCATTATTTTGTATATTTGATTTCGCTCCATTTTCAATGAGTTTTTCGGCCATGCCATTGGCACCAGGTAGCGCACATTCACATTGTTGAAATTATTATATTTCTTCGTAGGAGGCAATGGTGCTGGTGCTTCTGCTACTGAACCTAGTATTGATCCACTATACAGAGAAGCTCCTGTCAAATCACCGTGTATGTTTCATATGAAAATGAAATATACAAAACAACTTTGAGACCTTTTTCAGAATCTTCATTTACTTTTCAATCGTTATTATTTGTTCTGGCGCTTTTTCTTGTGATAATACGTAAATTTGTTTGTTATGCAAAGGCATCTTCGACGATTTCTTCCTAAACACTTCGGATACGATTGATGACATGTCCTTTACCAACTCATAATGCTGCGAACTACTATTCGGAGAACCATAATCCGATGTTATAAAACACATATGCCCACCCTTCTTTAATACGTGATTGCAAAGCTCCACTGTTGGTCTCCAATACCCTTCTAACCATTCTGTATAGGTTTTATAACTGGTAATACTTTGATTACTACTTGGATATTTTTCCAAATCATAATACGGCGGACTAAAGAAAACTAAATCAAAATGGTTTTTGTATTTACTCGTAAATGATTTATTAGATGCCAACTTTTCAGAAGGTACACAATAAATGTCTCTCGTTATATTCGTATAATATTTGTCTATGAACTGAACTGTCTTCCTACACACTTTCGGAATTACATCTGTACCTACGTATTCTGTTACACCGGATTCCAAAAACCCATATGCATATGATGACCAACCCAATGTTGGCGTAAATACACTTGTTGCACGGAAACGACGTTTATTCAACGAAAAAGGCACATACGGGTTCATAATAGACGCTCTAAAATAGAATGAAGACAACACACTCCCAAAACGACCTCCTTCGACATCTTTATTCCCATTATTACGATTCATCTTGTCTAATGATGACCTTGACAACAACTTATAATGAACTATGTTTTTTTCGAACAAATCGATTACTGTATTCAAATACGTTGGTACATTATGTATTCCCGACTCCGTTTGTTGCAATATCTCTTTCCAATACATATTTCTTATTGGATTTTTCAGTAATGGATTCGTATTATTATTTATATCTTTCAAATACATTGGAGCTACTACTTCCCCAAAATGTATCTGTTCTTCTTTTACTTGTAAAGACATATTATAGAATCGTGTTAAATAAGAATGTTTATTTTCTATTTCACTCCATAATATCATCCAATCCTTTTCTGTTATCTTCTTTCGCTGCATATAATCCTTTAATGACTCTAACTTATTCGGTATCCTTACGATTCCTTTCTCTTTGTACGTCAAATAATTTGGTTTTGTATCAAATTTTTGTAAAAATGTATCCAATGAAATATACAGACTCATTCGTTTATTATATAAGTAGAGTTTTTTATCGAGATTTGTGTTCTTTTTCACTATTTTTTACTATTTTACCCCCCTAAATCGACGATTCTTGTATCTATTTCTTCAAGATTTGCCATTTTCAAGGGGATACCCCTACTTTTTACGTTTAGGTGTAAAATGAAACAATGATGTAAAATTTACTACCCCCCTAAATCGACGATTCTTACTTCATTTTCCTCAACATTACCCATTCTATGGGGGTGAGCCCATTTTGCCCATTTTTGGGCACCCCCATAAAATGGGGGTTTTCATATTTTTTTTACGACTTTTCATATTTTAGGGGGGTGGAAAATATTTTTTACTCCACCCCAAATCGCCATTTTCCGTTTTTTCGACACAAGATTGACTGATTTTGGGGGGTAAAATGTGAAAATACCCTATTTTTTGGCTTTTTTCACTTGATTTTTAGGTCAAAAACATACAGGGTATTGTATGTGTTTTCCATTTTTTTCGATAAAAAATGCGATTTTCAGTCTCATTTTTCGTCATATTTTACCCTCATAAATCGATGATTCTTGACCTCAAAATATGGATTTTTCGATTTTAGGGGGGAAGAAAATCGACACTTTTTTACTACCCCCCTAAAACCCCATTTTCCGTGTTTTTTTCGCGGATTTTACGTTTTTATATAGGTAAAATGTGGAAAAAATCACATATTTTACCCCCCTAAATCCACGATTCTTGGTTCTGAAAAACAACTTTTGGGGGTACGGTAGGGTTTTCGATTTTTAAAATTTACCCCCCTAAAACCCCAAAACACGTATTTTTTTGTCTATTTTCGTAAATTCAGGGGGTAAAATATTTTTTTTAACCGTTTTTTTTGCGTTTTTTTTCATTTTTTGCCTATTTTCGACCCCCCTAAAATGGCAAATCTTGAAAAAAAAATATAACATTCCTCCTAATTAGGGGGGTACCCATTTTACAGGACATATTTTATTTTTTACACCCTCCTATTTTAAGAGTTCTCTTAATTTTTTTATAGAATTGGGTGATTTTCGATAGTAAAATATGGGATTTTTTCGATTTTGCAAAAAAATTGTGACAAAAGTATTTTCAAAATATTTTTTTTGGACATTTTTAAAAATGTCCATTTTTTTTTTTTTCAAAAAAGTTTTGTCACAATTTTTGCAAAAAAAGTGGGTCACAGCACTTTGCTGTCATTCCGAAAAAAACTAAAATTTTTTGACTGCGTAATTTTTTTTTATGAAAATCGTGAATTTTGAAATAGGACAAATTTGTAGTATTTGCACTACAAAAAAGTCCTAAATGTAGTATTGACACTGAACGGGCAGAAAAAATGAATGGTTGATGTAAAATAATTGAAACCATTCTGCTTTGTATTTTATTGAAAATACTACAAAACTAAAAAAAATAGGATTTTTTGTAGTATTGAGACTGACAGTGCGAAACCCTGTTTTTTCAACAAAATAAGTGAAACTGATAGGCTTTCCTTTTTTTTAAATATCTCTATAAAAAATGATTTAGGATTTTTTTATGACTTTTTAATAAAATGGAAGAATATAGAAATATGAAACATTGTTGCGTCCCATGTAATTATGGAACAGAGTTCTTAAAAGATTTTAAGAAACACGTCCGTACAAAAAAACATCTATCAAATATCAATCTTGAAACAAAATTGCCTTTCTTATGCGATTGTGGGAAACAATACAAACATCATTCCAGTCTGTACAATCACAGAAAATCGTGTAAGATTATTAATAAAATAGAGACTACAAATAGTACTCCCACACCAGTGCCAATACAGTCAGAACGAAGTTTACAAGAAACAGCCACCGATAAGGAGGCATTATCGGTAGATTCCGCACTGGTAATGTCGATTTTAAAAGAAAACAGTGATTTCAAAAACATGTTATTAGAACAATCCAATAATATGAAGCAAGTCCAGATAGAGAACAATGAATTACAAAAACAACTCATTGATGTAATCAAACAACAGAAATCCATTACTACTACTACTACCACCACCACACATAATACCAATAACATCACCAATAACAACCAGAGCTTTAACTTGAATTTTTTCTTGAACGAGCAATGTAAGAATGCAATGAATATTGACGATTTTATTCAATCATTAAAAATGGAAATGTCAGACATAGAAGAAACGGGACGATTGGGGTATGTTCAAGGAATATCTCGCATATTCATGAATAGATTGAATGAACTCGATATGTATACCCGCCCATTACATTGTACTGATTTAAAACGTGAAACCTTATACATTAAAGAAGATGACCGATGGGAAAAAGATAATGATAATAAAGACAAGTTAAAGTGTATTGTAGAAAAGGTTGCTGGAAAAAATTACGATTTACTTCCACAATGGCAAGAAAATAACCCGAGTCATTTAGTTATAAACACCCCCGAATGTGAACAGTTTATGGAAATTGCGTGCAATGTTTTGGGAGGTGGCAATGAAAAAGAAACCAGTAAGTTTCAAAATCAAATTATGCGAAATGTGTTAAAAGAAGTGACGTTGGATAAGATTTAGTTGAAATAATTAGTCATCCTCTTGTTCTCCAATAGTATCAATGGCAAGCAACTCGTGTTCTTCAAGAACAGGTTGGGGGTCATTAAACGGGTCACGGTTCAATGGTTTTCTGAAGAAACCATAGCTATTTATTTTTGTTATCGTACTATACGAATCAAACCCAACAAAATTATTAATATACCGTTGTATTTCGGGTAACCATATTTTTGTTTTATTCAAAATAGCTGATACTATTTTCCGTTTGAAGATTGTTCGCTTATAGTTATTCATTTTTCGCACGCGTGCCAACTGTGAATATTTCTCTATATAGTCGACAAATTCAGTTTTACTATTAGGGGTAAAATAAACATATTTGCGTTCGTTATTATACACATAGTGGAAATCAACACCCTCCGGTTCAAGTCGGTGCCAAAAGTGTGTTTTTTCTAATTCGTCAATAGAATAGTGTTTGTGCATTATCATTCTCGTTTCTGTCATTGTGTAAAAGGTTTCTATATAGGATACATAATAATTAAATTCAATTTTTACAATGTCTTTTTGTCAGTATACTATATAGATGCCTACACCGCCAAAACCAAACGAGATACCTGTCTTCTTGAAAGAAGAAGACAGAGGTAAAGTATCTTTTGTATTTGATGATGACAGAGATAAGAAAATCCCATATGACGTTACCTTATATTTGAAGAATAAGAATAATGATAATGATACTGGAATAGCAATAGGCACCGCAGCTACATTGTCAGAAAATGTATTCTATTTTGAAGATGAAGATGATAATGACAATACAGGGAACTATTTGTATGATGCCGGCCGTCTCCCAATTGGTTTTGTTAAAAATTTGACAAATAAGATTTACATAAAACAACCGGAGTTGGTTGGTGGTGGAAAGAAAAAGAAGGCAAAGAAAACAAAAAAGGCGAAGAAATCCAAGAAAGCAAAGAAAACGCAAAGGAAATCAATTCGTAGTCGTCGACGTCGTCGTTAAATCAAAACAAAACATAACTTAGGAGTATATTCTAATTTATGTTTTTATCGCAATCAGCCTATAAGAACTTTATAGGTTATCAGGCATAGGGGGGCTACCAGGTCTTCTGGACGCATTCTTCTCACGCATTTGAGTAGCACGGGTTTCGCACATCAATTCACCACGGCGAACACCAGTAATATTCAATGCTTTAAACTCGTGTCCTTGTTCGGAAGACTTTACCAAATCAAATTGGACGTATTCTCCTTGAACCAAATATTTGTATTGAGATTTGGTAACCATAATAGAGGAGAAGTGGGAAAAAATATCCTTATCCTTGTAATCACCTTCACATACAGTTACAAAACCGTATCCAGCCTTATTATTGAACCACTTTACGCGACCCAAAAGATCCTTCGCACATAGATCAGTAGATGCTTCACTCGCAGCACTCATGTTATAACTTTATAACACGAATCTTGTTTATATTGTTTTTAGCAATATTTACTACACAAAAAGGTTTTGCACAAGTTCATATTCAGGTTTCTTTGCGTAGTCAAGTGTATAGGCGTATTGTAGATATTGAAAAATATTGTTAGGAAGGGAGTCCATTTTTTCGATTTCACACCATTGTTTATGTATACGAAACCATTTATTCAAAGGGTGCTTTATTAGGGTGGGTTCATATTGTTTGGGATTGTTTAACATAGGTGGGTCATCCCACGGCGTATTTCCATTCAATATATACAAGTAAATGTATCCAAGAGAAAGGAAGTCATCGCGGCGACTGTATGTATTTCCATCTAATATAAAATAACTGGCATAGATGCGGTTTCCAACAATATGTTCTTTGTATGTATTTTCATTGTGTTCTTGGTTTTCGTCTGTATAAAAGAGGGCTAATCCAAAGTCAATCAAATAGAGTTCGTTATTGGACACCATAAAATTCTCGGGTTTAAGGTCTCTATGAACGACCAAATGGGTGTGAATGTGTTGTATCATACTTATCATTTGTGTGAAGAGTTTGTTCTTCTGTTGTAAAGACAAGGTAGTTTCTTGTAAGTAGAGACCTAAATCACAATCATACAATTGCATGACACAGCAACGGTAATTATTATGCAGTCCATACCAGTGTATCTGTGGAACAAAATGGCAGCCTTCCTTGTATAAGTATTGTAATATTTTACATTCGTGTTGTAGTAATGCAAAGGGTTGGTCTAACAGTTCCATTTTACACGCAATAGGGGTTTGTTTTCGCTTATGTATCCCCTTGAATACCTTGCTGAATTGACCTTCGCCTATCAACTCTTCTAATTCATATTTATTCATGGTTGTTCTTTTTGGATAACGTAGTTATATGTGTATAAGGTTTCTATTTATGTGGGTGTATACGATTATTACATTCACTCGAAAAAATCTTCAAATGTGTATATAATCTGGTATGTAAAAATTGAAAACAATTGCATGTTTCTTTTAATCGGTATAACTAACAACAATAAAATCATGATTACTATTGCTCGTAAAAACAAATGTTCCCTGTGTAGTAGCACCGTGCACAATAAACGCAGATGTCCCGTGGTAAACATACCATCTCCAATTAGTATTCCACCACCAGTGATAAGTGTTCCGATAGAAAGCAACATTTCACCAGACAAGATAGATAATGTAGATTCATTAGAAGAGACAAAATTCATTCAGATAATAGGTGAAACATATGCGAAATATTTTACATATGGTGCAAGGAGTTCCCAAAAAGTAGACTATTTTCACTCTGAAATAAAGAAACTATTAGAATCGTGTTTTACAGAGGAAAAAGGGTATACAGTAGAACTTGAGTATAATATAGAGGCGTGTAATGCTAGTAAGAAAAAAAAATGTGATATTGTTATTCTGAAGAACAAAATCCCTTACACAATCTTCCCTGTTAAGGTTATTATGACCAACTACAAACAAAATAAGAATAATAGCTGGGAGAATTTGACCGGTGAATTGACTCACATCAAATGGTGTAATCCGAATCTACATATTGTACCTATAAACATATTGATGAATAAAACACCTTATCTAAAAGATGACAAAAAAATACGCAAGTTTGAAAACGTTGACATAAATGATATACAAACCTATGACGAATTGAAATCACATAATATATGTTATGATGTGATCAACTATATTGTTGAAGTAGAACATTCAAGAAAGGAAGGGGAATACTTTGACGAAATAAAAGAAATCAAAGGACTTTCTATAAAATATAGACCACTTTCCTCAATATTACATTCAATATTATAACAACAAATCATACAGTGTCCTACTGCTTAAATTAATCCACCCACCTGACCTCTTCGATGAATTTAGTTTAATAAACTCTTTATTATCAATGATACATTTTATAATCTTTTGAATATCGGCTTCGTTATTCGGTCTAATACATAAACAACCAGAATGTAATATATTATTGTTAACAGTAATGTTTTCATTAATTAATTCGGGGTTTAAGAAACAAGGTATATAGATACCTTTTTTTTCGCTATATTTTAAGGATTGTGTTCGACCATATGAGTACCATTTAGGATATGTCTTATTACCTTTATCGCGTTTAGCAAGTTCATCTTTGTGAGATAATAAATAATTATATGTTAGCGGATTTTCTTTGCTGAATACGTCCTCGCTAATAATGACGCCTTTATTGTATGGATAAATAATAAATCGTTCTGTGTTGCCATTTGTAATTTTTTTCCAACACGGTTCGTCATATAATTTTTCATTATGAATGTATATTTTATCACGTAAGGTTGCAATACCGTTACTAATTTTACAAATATCTTTTAATTGTAATTGGTCGCCGGAAGTAGTATTAAATAATGAGTAATTTTTAATGGCGTTCGTATATGGTATTTCTCTGTTATTATAAAGAATAGATTCTTTACTGGTCTTTGTAAATATAGTTATACAACAATAAACGGAAACGGTAGGAAATACTTTACTATCATTGAAATCGATAATTTCTTTAATATACCTATTATCAAACAAATACTTACGTAAATCCAAAGATGACTTATTATATAAATAAGCATTTGGTGTTATTGAAACAAGTACACCATCCTCTTTTAATAATTGCAAGCATTTAATGATGAACGCATAATATATATCAACGAGTCCATTTTGTAATATAGCAAACTCCTTTTTCAAGTAATCCCTATATTGTATGGATAAATCTTGCATTTTAATATAGGGGGGATTCATTATTATATTATCATACTTGGTATCAATTTGCTTTTTTATAAAATCACAATTATAAACGTTTATTTTCTCATTACTGGGGATACAGTCCAAGTATTCCTTTTTTATTTCAAATATATCAAGGGAATCATACTTTTCAAGATTTATATATTTTAATAAATTTCCACTACCGACAGAAGGTTCGAGTATAGTACCTTTATTATTCAACTTGGAAGCCATTAGTTTACTGATATCATCCGGCGTAAATACATCACATTTAATGAATTTTTGTAAATCAGTATCCACCTTATTGTCAGTATTCATTAATAAATCTTTATCACTCATTACGATACTATATAACGAACAAATATATTTATATTGTTTTCAAATGTGTAAAACCACCATAAAAAGCATAAACAACCATAAAAAGCATAAAAAAAACTTTTTATTGTATACTATAAACATGTCTATTGAGTGGGATTCTATTCACGACGCACCGGATTACTCTGATTGTTTGAAAGGGAAAACGGTGGAAGGCAAAGTGGTTTCGGTATACGATGGAGATACCGTGAAAATAATCTTTCCATTGAATGGTGTAATGTACAAGTGGAATTGCCGTTTGACGGGCGTAGATACCCCAGAGTTGCGTACATCAAATCAAAAAGAAAAAGAATATGGGTACGTTGTGCGTGATTTATTGCGTGAAAAAATACTGAACAAGGTGGTTCAAGTAGAGTGCGACGACTTAGACAAATATGGTCGTTTGTTGACGGTAATTTACATTGACGGCGAAAATGTGAACCAATGGTTAATTGATAATGATTATGCATTTGCGTATGACGGTGGTACAAAGCGTTCATGGGAAGAATACTTGGAAAACAAGACGAAAGAATAAAAATTGAAATACTTTTACGAATAGATTTAAAGGCATAACAACAAACTAATTGAGATGAACACAATGGAGAACACAATGACTACTTTACCAGTACAAGTAGAGGAAAAACAAGAACAAGTAGAGGAAAAAACAAAAACAGTGAAATTAACGAAGAAGCAGATTGAGGTGGATGCATTGTTCAAGCCAGATGCAGAGGGACGTTCAGAGTGGGTATCCCGAGAGAAGATTGCAGAGATTAGCATTCTTGATTGGGGGAAAAACGGAGCAGCAAGACACGGTGTATACTTTTCCGACAAACGTTATTTGTGGGAAAAACAAGGTGAGCGTTGTATTACGGCATTGCGAACAATTGGATTCAGTGAAGACCAATTGTATGGTGCAAGCAGACCTATTCGAAAAGATATTCACGAGTATCATAAGAAGATGGGATGTGTAGTTTGTGGTAGCCATTCTGATTTGGTAACAGACCACAAGAACGACCTTTATAACGACCCACGTGTGCTTGATGCAAAAACGCAAACGATTGATGATTTTCAATGTCTTTGTAATCATTGCAACCTACAAAAGAGACAAGTTTCGAAAAAGACCAAGGAATTAGGAAAGCGTATTGGTGCTACTGCCATACCATCTTATGCAATTTTCGGAATTGATTTTGTAGAAGGCGATGAGACATTTGACGAAAAAGACATCAATGCTATGGTAGGAACCTATTGGTATGACCCTGTTGAATTTGCAAAAAAAATAAAAAACAAAATAAGAGAACTATAAAAACAAAAACAAAAACAAAAACAAAAACAAAAACAAAAACAAAAACAAAAAAAATATATCCAATACGAAGGGATATATTTTTCACGTATGTTATGTAGATTACGATTCTTTTTTCTGGATGATGTCCATAATTTTATCATAATATTCTTTATTTAACTCGCATCCCTTGAAATGCCTATTCGTTTTTTGGCACGCGATAGCAGTGGTTCCAGAACCAAGGAAAGTATCCAACACGACACTATTCTCATTCGAATGTTTTTTGATGAGTTCTTCAAATAACAGCAAACTTTTTTGTGTGGGATGAAATCTATTTTTACCACCTTGTAATGGAAATTCATAAATGCCATTATCGTATTTACTATTAAACGTCGGGCTTCCACCTTTTACGCCCAAAAGGGCGATTTCGCGACAATTTGTCAAATAATTCACCTTAGAGTTCAATGGTTGTGGATTGGTTTTAATCCATTCAATAAATCGAATTTGTTTGAATTTGTGTTTATCAAGGAGGGCTTTTAGTTCTGAAATTTTCCAAATATCAAAGAACATAATCATCGTCCCACCATTACGTAGTTTTTTATAATATTCGCCAATAAACGTGTCGAGAACGTCCATTGTGAAATCACTATCCCAATCACCATAATCCGTTTTAACACAATATTTTTTCCCGTAAATGGTTCCATATTTAATATAATTATCACGTTTTGTATCATCGGTTAGTCCGTTTTCTGTTTTATATGCAATCCATTCTTCCTCTGTTTTTACCTCTTGGACGTTCATACGTTCATTTTCCTTAACAGTATTGTAATGAGAATTCATACCACTATCCCTTGAAATAATATAGGGTGGGTCTGTCAAAATCAAGTCGATTGATTTATTTGGTATGGTTGATAAATATTCAATACCATCTTGAAGTTTAATCTCAATGTCTACTGATTGTGTTGGTGAGGGTGGTTGTTCTTCAATAACAGGGGGTTTAATTTTCTTTTTTTTAACAACAACCTTTTTTTTTGAAACAATAGGTTCAACGTGTAAAGACATTATTTGGTATACTTCTATAATGCGTTATAGCTCTAATTCAATTTTGTAATTGTTGTATACGTACACAAAGGGAGAATATTAGAAAACAAGATAAAGGGATAAAATGAATGAATATATGGCATTACTCCAATATCTATATTCAGTAGGGAAGGGTTTTACATTAGGTAGTTCGGTATGTGTTCTTAGTTTATACATGGATACGACAATTGCTTACAAAAGTTTCAAGAAAATAAAAAAGTACCGACCCCACTCATATTTACAAGGTATAATCATGGCACAAGCCAATCTGATGTTAGTATCTCCAATAATGTATGGAATCGTTGATATAACACTATTAACCCATACACACGAGTTTCAATGGTTTAATATATGCGCAATATTAGTGATACACTGTATAGGTTATTATTGTGCGCATTATTACATGCATAAAGTGAAGTGGTTATATAAATTGCATCAGTTTCATCACGAGTTTGATAGATTAGTGTTGCCAAGTGTAGGGAATGCGGTAAGTATCCCCGAATTTTGTTTTGCGTATGCATCGCCTTTTATCATAGCAGCCTATATATTGAAACCGAACGAGACGTCTTTTGTAGTGCCAATAGGGATAATAAGTATATTGAATATGGTGATTCATACACAAGAATTTGAAAATGTGCGCTGGGTGAGATGGCTGGTATCTCCAAGGGAACATATACAGCATCATAAGAAGCGAAATTGCCATTATGCCGCCCCGACATTAAATATAGACTATTTACTGGGGGAAAATTGAAAACTTTTCTCGCTATAACCATATACAATAAATTACCAAGGGTGTAATAATGGAGGAACAAATGAACGAAATCATACGCCAAGCACAAGAAGACCCAAGTTTGTATTCTACGGTGGATATTCATGAACTATTAGATTCGTTGAATGATGAAAAATATGATTATATTCTGAATAAAACCGCATATGATATACAGCAAGAGGTATATACCATATTAAATGAAAATGAGATAGAACATATACAACAATACGCCCAGAAGCTATTGAGTTATCGTTATGTAGACGATTTAAACGAATTGCATGTAGGTAAGTTTATTCGTTGGATACGAAGAGGCGACAAGAAACTAACAAACGGGAATATTCTGGTGAATGTGGATTTTACAAAGAAAGGAACGCAGTTATTGATGAAAAGTCCTACCAATCGTTTTATCCGTATTCATTGGGATGATTGTATTGTATTTCAAATCTTAACACCCGATGAGCAGTTATTATTAACAACAAACCAATACATTCAGCGTGGAGAAAGTGAAGAACACGAAGAAGGTTAGTAGGTTTTCCGAGTGAATCGTGCGCGCAACTGTCGTTTCTTTCGTGTCATAGATGCCATTTTCTGTACATAAAAGAATTCTCTTACATGGAACATAATTTTCTGGGCGACCTTTTCATCCCAGATTTGTTTATCCGGACTATTTACCGCAGGCAATACAGAAGGATTGTGTAAAAAATGGAATTGTAGAAAATCGTGCAATTCTTTTTTTTGACGTTGATTCCAATTCTTAAGCAGGTTGGAGTGAATAAACCGTTGTATAATATCGCTACTGGATAATGTATGATAATAAGAAGAAGGTTGTATATAATAAACAAATGCGTGTTTCATTTCGGAGAAATAAGTGTTATCGATAAAACAGATTTCAGTAGTGCTGGGTAGCATAACACATTGTATAAAATCGGAACGGGCTTTTTTACAATCATAATCATTGATTTCTAATTCGTGATTGTCAACTTTGAACGCATAGACAATTTTATCAAAAAAATCATTCAATGAGTTGATTTTGTGTTGAAAATAGCGACAAATCAACTGAACCCATACAACCGAATTTTTATTTTTGGTATATAAATAAATACCTTTGCATTTGTGCTCTTTTTTTCGTTGATAGACGTAATGTAGTATAGGGTATATATTGGTGCGTATGAATTCGGGGTATAAATCTAATACATCATTAAAGGGAAAAGGGTGATGGGTTTTTTGAAAATCCTGTAATGCCGTCCATAAAATATGGAAATCTTGAAAAGACCCTAATGTTTCATCTAAATCAAATACAATTACGCGAAAACGTTTACTCGGACGGTTCGTTTGGAAGTAATTGTGATTATGTAATTTTAAATAGGATTTCTTATTATGTTTGTATTCCTTAGTAATTGATTCATTCATTCATATATACAGTTAGTAGATATGAATCGATACAAATATTTCAGTCTGTTAAACGATAAGGTTAGAGGTTTTTGTGGTTTTTGTGGTTTTTGTGGTTTTTGTGTTTGGTCTTTTTGTTTCTATATATTGTTTATGCTTTTTTACCGGTAGAACCAAATCCCTTATCTCCACGGGTGGTAGATGCTAATTCATCTTCGTCCATCGTAATTACATAAATAGGACATAAGGTAGGATGACAAATTTGTACAAGACGGCTTCCGTGTTCAACAAAATAATTATTTGCGGCACCTGTTTTAAACCAACGGAAGGCACCTTTTAGATTTCCTCTGTATCCAGAATCAATTACACCAGTATGATTTGCTAACATAAGGGGTTCTTTACAAATACTGGAACGTGGGTATAAACAAAACGCACTGTTCATAAAGTGTTCTCTATCTACAATATAATACAACATTTCTGCTTTCACTTTGAAGTCAATCATGGTTGTTTCAAATGGTTTATCAAACATAATATCATCGGGAACAATCAAGTCGAAACCGGAATCAGGGAATCGTTCATTTAATGCTTGGTTATTATGTGCTTCAATACGTGGTAAATAAATCTCTTTCAGGTCTTCATCTTGAATATGTAATTTCAAAATTCCGAAATGATAATTTGTTCCGGTGGTATGATTGAATAGTTTCTTACAAATGTTTCTTACGTTGGTTTCAGCTATCTCGTTCATTATGGGAGTATCTGTGTATAATAACAAGCAAGTGTTTAAGTCGTTTGTTGTTGCATTTTCTTGTAATCTTTCCAAGAGACGTGTTTTCCAGCATTAGGTTCTTCTTTGCCTTCATTATGTTCTTTATCAAGGTTATCCATTCGTTTTGTTGCACTATCAATATAAAGTTCTTTTAACACCTTACCACACATAACTGAACCTTCGTGTTGGTCTACTTTTTCATCTTCAATTAGCTTTAAAATAATGAGTAGCTTAGTCATAATAGTCAAATCCAATTCTTTTTTCATAAGTTTATTGAAGATATCAGTATAATTCGTATGTAAGAAAGGACATTCTTGAATACATAATTGTTCAAACGCATCGGGATCGCTTAACATCAGTTCCATATGGCTTTGTTGTAGCGTATCTATTTTACGAACATCATCACGAATTTTCGTGCTGTGTTTCAGACGTCGAATATTAGGAGTATTATCTTCACATTCAGATTCATTAATCAGTTTTTTTAAGTGGATACGTTCATTATCCGTTAAACCAGACATTGTAATACATAGTATACAATCGTTTCATTTATGTTTTTTCACCATTAAATATTTAGTGTTTTTGTATTTGGATGTATTGTTTTCTCACAATAGAATATACATATACATGAACGCACAAACCTTGTATGTTTTATTGGCTCTTTTACTATTGGTATTAATATTTACGACAATGCTGTCTTGTGGTTCATTCGAGCCAAGTGAAGAAGAGAGTGTAGCTAAAAACGCAGCCAGTACAGAGGGCTTTGCCGGAAAGATGTTGAAATATTTCAATAATGATGAAACCAATGATTTTCATGGAGCCTATTCCATGGAAACCAATGGACAAGATTGTAAAAGAATATATGGGTTCGATGGTCTATTCTGTGCTCCTGGTGTAGGAGATAAATCTCTTGACCTATATGCTACTGCTGAGGGTAAGCTTGACTGCGAAGGTTCCGGATTAACGAACTCTCGCGGAAGTCTATGTCTGGATGAAAATCAAAAAAATATGTTGCGAACACGTGGTGGAAATAATACTGGTAGAGACGCAGAAGTCGGGCATTAGTTTGTTTTCGTATAGTAGCATTTTGTACAATACATAATCGTTTTCGATTGTTCTACGTCAATATCGATTACATCAGTGATGTAGTTATGTTTACAATTATAATGAATATAATTGTGAATGGTCTCCAATATTTTTTTATATTCAAGTGTGCGTAGCTCATCGGGTAATGATTCCAATAGATTATATGCATTAGACATGACCTCAATGTCATATTGTTGTTCAAGAGTATCCATTCAGATATTTTTGCGTACTATGTAGTTAGATTACATAAAAAATTACGTTTATGTAATTTTTCAAAGTATGTAATGAATTGTTTATGAATTCTATTTCTATTTCTATTTCTATTTCTATTGTTTATTCGCGAGATTATTAGACATACATAGCCAACAAGCTCTGGTTTTGCTTTTCATCATTTTTAATTAATTTTTCAACCACATCTTTGGAGACAGTCATTGGGAATTGAACGTCTATTTCCAAATCGTCATTAAACAGTTTGGTTTCCGTTTTCATAAGACGATACAAATTGAGTTTTGTATGGACGATTTCTAAACAGCGTTTTAGGTTTCGGACTCCACTTTCGCGTTTTGTCATATATTCTGTGGAAATAATATGCTTAATGGTTTCGTCAGGAATAATAATATCGCTTTCTCCAAAGTTCACTTGTTCGCGTATTTTGGGAAGCAAATATTTTTGGGCGATGGTGATTTTTTCGTTTACTTCATACCCTTTGGTTTGAATACAATACATTCTATCTTTCAAAATAGGATTCACCCGACTTTCATCATTATAACTGAATATGAATAAACATTTGCTGAGGTCGAAATCGACTTCTGAAAAGTATTTATCGTGGAATTGGCTATTTTGTGTGGTATCTGTCAAATGCGTTAGGATGCCCGTGATTTCTTCACCCTTGGGTGTGTCGCTAATTTTATCCAATTCGTCGAAGTAGATGACTGGGTTCATACATTTGCTGTTCATAAGGATTTGAACGATTTTACCCCATACACTACCTTCATATGTATACGAATGACCTTCTAAGAAGCTGGCATCTCCGGTGCCACCCAATGCAATGAAATCAAATTCGCGCCCTAATATTTGGCTGATACCTTCTTTGACCAATGTGGTTTTACCCGTTCCCATTGGACCTTTAATAGCAATAGCAGTGCCCATAGCAGAAGGGTTTGAAATCCATTGACCGACCATTTGCATAATTTGCATTTTCGCATCATTCAATCCATATACACATTTGTCTAATTGGTCGTAAGCACCTTTCATATATTCATAGCATTTATCAGGTCCATCTTCCATTTTGATAGAAAGGGATTTATATATACCAAATGGAATTTTCATGAATGCATCAACCCAGTTTTTGATTTTGAAATATTCACCATCCGTAGGTTCCATATTTTTTAACATACTTAGTTTCTGCATAGCAATCGCCTTGAATTTGGGTGGTATTTTTGTATCCAATAGACGCAATCTGTATGGTTTATCATTAATTGTATTTTTATTGATTTCTTTTAATTCGCGCATAGCACGTAATTGTTCCTTATTCGAAAGTTTCTTCTTGAAGTATTCAATTTCATTCAAACGTTTCTTATCGGAGTGAATCAACTTGTGATAGGATTTTGCGTTTTGGGTGCGTGCCTTTTTGACAAGTTTTTTAATAGATTCATTTACAGTGGAAAGCATTTTCTTCATAACCTTGTTTTTCTTGTCTTTGCTTAGTTGTTCCAGTAAATGTTTTTTAGTACGAATCATATCCAAATATTCTTGTTCAACATCGGTTAGTTCAACCTCATCTTCGGGTTGTTTCTTTTCTTTTTTCTTTTTCTTTGTTTCCTTTTTCTCTTGTTCGACGTAATTTTCTTTCATAAACATTGCTTCGTCATCACTATTTACGTCTGCATCATCATCTTCGTCATTATAATCTTCTGGGTCTTCGTCATCATAATCTCCACCAATTTGGAAAACGAAGTTCATTGGAATGTCTTCTTCGTCATCTTCGTCTGGTAAATACTCGCTATCATCTGAGTCTGTTTCATATGCTTGTTTTTTAGATGCTTTTTTAGAATTTTTGGATTTATTGGATTTTTTAGAATTTTTCTCATTCTTTTTCTTGGTCTTTTTCTCGGTCTTTTTCTCGTTCTTTTTCTTGGTTTTTTTCTCGTTCTTTTTATTTTTTAGTTTTGCTTCACTGTCGCGTTTCGATTTTTTGTCGCGAATATATCTACTTGGGAAGATTTCAGCAATTAAGTCTTGAATCTCATCTCGTGAAATGGACTCCTCTTCTTCCTCTTCGTCTTCATCTTCATCTTCATCATCTTCGTCATAATCGCTATCTTCTTCATCTTCGTCATCTTCTTCGTCTTCGGATTCCTCAATGTCTTCTTCATCATCACTTTCTTCTTCTTCACTGTCTTCTTCATCATCACTATCAACACGTCTTTTTTTATTTTTCTTTTTGTTGGTGGAGCGTTTAGCAGTTTCTTCCTCGTCGTCGTCATCCGAGTCAGCCGTTTCCCACGAAGAAGAACTATTATCAGAATCTTCATCACTGGAGTCGTCTTGTTTGGAACGACGAAGTTTCATCTTGTTGTTTTCTTTCTTAGAGATTTTCACCATAATGCACTGTGTGGTAAGAGTATGTAATAAATGGCACGATTGTTTCTATTTCAATTTTTATCGAAACTTGTAAAATTGAATTAAGTATATAAAAAATATGACTTATATAATATAGGCAATTTATGTATTCAAATAAAATGGACCAAAAGCATTTTAAAGCCCCTTCTAAAATTATTGGTGTGCAATTTAGTATGCTATCAGCAGACGAAATCCGCAAGTCATCCGTGGTCGAAGTTACGACAAGTGATACTTACAAAAATAACAAGCCTGTTATTGGAGGGTTATTCGACCCGCGTATGGGTGTTTTGGAACCCGGATTGATTTGTCCTACTGATGGTTATACTTACATTGATACGCCTGGATACTTCGGTCATATTGAATTAGCACGTCCTGTATTCTTTATGCAACATATCAAAGAAATCAAAAAAATCTGTCAATGTGTATGTTTTCGGTGTAGTCGCTTATTAATTAGTAAAGAGCAGCACGCTCACGTAATAAACATGAAGCCAGAAGATAGATGGGAATATGTGTATAAAGAGTCAGCAAAAGTTCAACGATGTGGTGATTTAACAGACGATGGTTGTGGTTGTAAGCAACCAGCAAGTATCAAATTAGAAGATATGGCAAGTTTAATGGGAGAATGGAAAGGAGATGATGGAGAGAAAATAATCAAGCAACTTACACCAGAAGTTGTATTAAAAAACTTTCGTAGAATTTCGGATGATGATGTTTCGTTCATGGGATTCAGTCCTTTATGGTCGCGTCCAGATTGGATGGTATGTCAAGTGCTACCGGTGCCGCCTCCATCGGTTCGCCCATCCGTAAAGCACGACGCCCAACAGCGTAGTGAAGATGACTTGACCCACATTTACACCCACATTATTCGAACAAACAATGAATTAAAGGAGAAAATCGCAAACAATGCTTCCCCGCACGTGATTGATGGTCTTACTATGAATTTGCAATACTTCATTGCAATGGTAGTGAATAACAAAATCAAGGGGGCGGACCCATTGGCACAGCGTTCCGGTCGCCCATACAATTGTATTATGGGGCGTTTGAATAGTAAAACGGGACGTATTCGTGGTAATCTAATGGGAAAACGTGTGGATTTTAGTGCTCGTTCGGTAATTACTGGCGACCCCAACTTGTCCATTCGTCAATTGGGTGTTCCTATGAAGATTGCAATGAACATTACCAAACCAGTTCGTGTGAATGAGCGAAACAGCGACTTCTTGTTGAAGTTGGTGCAGAATGGTCCTGATGTCCATCCGGGTGCGCGTATTTTACAGCGAAAGAATGGTGAACAAATTTCATTGAGATATGTAGATCGTCGTTCTGTAAGATTGGAGATAGGTGATACGGTTCATCGTCATATGATGGATGGTGATGCGGTATTATTCAATAGACAACCCAGTCTTCATAGAATGAGTATGATGTGCCACATTGCGAAAATTATGAAAAAAGGTGATACATTCCGTATGAATGTGGGTGATACTGCTCCTTATAATGCGGATTTTGATGGGGATAGATTTTGTCCCAAACAGGTGGCCGCCCTCTAAGTTGTAGACATACTTAGAGGGGAAAACGGTGTAAAGTCTACTGGTATATACATTTCGCATAGATGTATATTACTAATGTAATCATCTAGTTGTTCTTGAAAGAATGGCAACATACCTTGATGCGGGAAACTCCTTAGAGCCCACGACTACCACCTCATAGTGGAAACACAATGAGGGAACTCGGTTAATAGCCGAACCCAATGGTAATAATGTCGTGGGATTGGACAATCCGCAGCGTTACTATCTACGTCCGTTATGGTAGGATACGATAGGCGTTCAGAGACTGAACGGGTATGGGTGAACAATGAAGGTCTAATCAACCCGAGTTTGCTTAAGATACAGTCCGTCCCCTTGGGAAACCTTGGGGGTTAATACATGGAAATGAATATGCACATGCCTCAAAGCATGTTAGCAGAGACCGAGTTAAAACACTTGGCTGCTATCCCACACCAAATCATCAGTCCAGCATCCAGCTCACCCATTATTGGTATTTTCCAAGATTCATTGCTTGGAAGTTATCGATTCACCAGAAAAGATATTCAATTAAAGCCAAGAGACGCAATGAATTTGTTAATGATGTATCCAAAAGTAAACTTAGAAAAATTCCACGAGTCGATTGAAGATGGTAAAATATCCAGTTTTGATATTTTAAGTCAGGTATTTGCTCCAATTACATTGAAATACAAAACAAAGTTATTCAGCGAAGACGAAGATAAAAGTACATCCAATAACATTTTAGAAATTAGAAAAGGTAAGTATGTTCGTGGTCAAATCGAAAAATCCGTATTGAAGTCAGGAACAAAGGGTATTATTCACCGTATTAACAATGACTTTGGGAATATGCAAGCATCGAATTTCATTGATGATTTGCAAAACATTGTAACGGAATACATGAAGACAAGTTCATTCAGTGTAGGTATTAGCGATTTGATTGCGAATAAGAAAACACAAGATAGTATTGTAGAAACGATTAGTGCTCAAAAGAAGGAGGTTCACTCCCTTATTGAGCGTATTCAGCTGGGCACTTTTGAAAATAATACATCGAATAGCAACCGTGTCCAATTTGAAACCCACGTAAATAATATATTGAATGAGGCGATTAACAAGACAGGTAAAATCGGTCGTGATTCACTAAGCAAACTGAACCGTTTCTTGATGATTGTCAATTCCGGTTCGAAAGGTAGTTTAATTAATATTTCCCAAATGATTTCTTGTTTGGGACAAGCGAGTGTTGATGGCAAGCGAGTTCCTTATGGATTTAATCATCGAACATTGCCCCATTATAACAAGTTTGATGATAGCCCAAATGCGCGTGGCTTCGTAGAAAATTCCTATATTTCTGGATTAACTGCGCCCGAACTATTCTTCCACGCAATGGGTGGTCGTATTGGTTTGATTGATACAGCAGTCAAGACTTCACAAACTGGTTATATCCAAAGACGATTAATCAAAGGGTTGGAAGATTTGAAAGTAGAATATGATATGACAGTGCGTAATAACAAACAGAAAGTCATTCAATTTAATTATGGAGATGATGGGTTTGATTCCACACGTATTGAAACCCAATCCATTGCATTGGCAGAGATGAGTATTGAAGAAATTTACCTGATGTATGATATTATTGGTATTAATGATGAGCGTGAAAAGACAATCAACGTTTATAGTAAAAGCGCACATAATCGTATGAAACGTCAAATTAGTAAAACCAAAGAAAAATGCGAAGACTATATCCACAAGATGATTGACGCAAAGAAATTGTTGATTGAAAACGTTTTCAAAAACAAGAATGAAGATATTATCAAGATTCCTATTGCGTTTTCTCATATGATTACAAACGTCCAAGAGCAACTTCAATTGAGTGCAAATTCCATTATCGATATTACTCCATTTGAAGCGTTTGAATTGATTGAAGAGTATTATGGTCGATTACAGCAATTCACCTTCTGTAAGCCCACAGACTTGTTTGAAACGGTATATTATTATTACTTGAACCCAAAAACCTTGTTGGTTCAAAAGCGATTTCATAAAGCAGCATTGACCTTATTGTTGGATAATGTAATATTACGTTATAAACAATCGATGGTACACCCGGGTGAAATGGTGGGAGTGATTGCAGGTCAATCTATTGGTGAACCAACCACACAATTAACATTGAATACTTTCCATTTAGCTGGTGTAGCAAGTAAGTCGAATGTAACGCGTGGTGTTCCTCGTATTGAAGAAATATTGAGACTTACCAAGAATCCAAAGAATCAATCAATGACTGTGTATTTAAAGCCGGAAGATGAAGGACAGCACGAAAAGAGTATTCATTACGCAAAAATGGTGGAACATACAAAGTTGGTAAATATTGTAAAATCAGTACAGATTTGTTTTGACCCAAATGACCGTTCATCAAAGATTGAGGAAGACATTCCAATGTTGGAGCAATACTATGAATTTGAAAAAATGGTAAGTGAATGTTTGGATACTGAAATTAATGATAATAATGGAACATACAAGTCGAAGTGGATTATTCGTATGGAAATGGATGCGGAAAAGATGTTGGATAAAAACATTACAATGGATGATGTTGAATATGCAATTTCCGCAAGCACCCACGGAAAAAATGTCAGCTGTATTTACTCGGATTACAACGCAGACAATTTGGTATTCCGCATTCGTTTGCAAATGGTTAAGGAAAACAAATACAAGGAAAAATCGTTAGACCAATCGGATGAAATATATATGCTACGCGATTTCCAAGACAACTTGCTTCAAAACATTGCAATGCGTGGTATTCACGGAATTACGAACGTTCAACCATTGAAGATGCCCAATATGCTTGTCCAAGAAGATGGCGAATACAAGCGTAAAGACATTTGGACATTGAGCACAAGCGGTTCCAATTTGATTGAACTATTATCGTTGGACTTTGTTGATAGCAAAAGAACCATGACAGATAATATTCGCGAAGTGTATGAAACGCTTGGTATTGAAGCAACCCGACAGCTAATCAATGATGAAATTATTGAAGTAATGAAGGCAAGTGGTGTAAGTATTAATTATCACCATTTGAGTCTATTGTGCGACCGTATGACTTCTAATCATAACTTGGTTCCAATCTTCCGTTCTGGAATTTTGGGGGATGATATTGGTCCTATTTCCAAATCCACATTTGAGGTGCAAACAGAAGTATTATTGCAAGCTTCTCGACACGCAGATTACGACCATATGCGTGGTGTATCTTCCAGTGTTATGATGGGACAAGTAGGAACATTTGGAACTGGAACATCGCAACTGGTAATGGATATGGACAGATTGAGTGAATTAGACGAAGTTGTTACGCAATACCGAAGTCAAGAAGAAGAAATAGAGGAAATGTTTGAAGGTTTGGAAGACACGACCAATGCGTGCAACAGAAAACGTATTGAAATCAACAATAATATTGACTCCATTGTAAGGAACAGTAATGATGAATGCAATGAAGACGATGATTATGATATGGGTTTCTAAAATTGAAACAATAATGTATCATAGTAGAATACAACCTCAGTCAAATACGAACAATGAGTTTAGTAAGAGAAATGAATACGTTCCAAATCAAAAGTGTTCGTTCTTTTGTAAATGAGAATCGTATGTCTGACCTTGAACAACTTCCATGTTTGAATATTAGTGAAGAGTTCCGTATGTCTGAAATTTATTCGGAGTTAAATGATGTGTCTTATGAAGAAAGCGAAAAAAATCCATACATGATTGGACATGTGGCAAGCAAAATGTCGTTTGATTCTTACAATATTGTGAGATTTGATGATAAAATATACTTTATCGAAGCAAAGAAGGATGTAATAAACAAATATTACGTGTTAGATAATAATTGGCATACCGCATTAAAAAAAAAGTATGAACAGTATACAGAAAATCACTCCGGTGTAAAACAATAGAATAAAAAGCAAAAAATACAAAACACAAACACACAAAAAATAACAATTGTAAATGTTGTTATTTTTTATGGTGTTCCATCGTGAACAACCTAATTATACATTACAATATAAGCGTTCAAACTGAATGCAACGCATAGCCATAATAAATAGGGGATTAGCAATAAACTTGCAGTTTTATCAATTGAATAAAACAGGTATGCCGTGTATGCTACTAAACATATAATTGTGAATATCAAGATAAGTCCAGCAACCAGTTGTTTATATGTGAAAAACACGGTCGTCCAGCTCAAATTGAGAACCAATTGAAGTAGGAAAAATAGAATCGGTTCGCAAACCCCTTTACATTTTTTATTGAAAAAGACTAATGTGAATGAAATGAACATTAGTACGTAAAGAATTGACCATACGATACCAAACACATAGTTTGGCGGAGTCCAAGGAGCTCTGTTTAATGTTTCATACCACTTATTCATTGCGTATATATATATATATATATATCTTCAAGATAAAATTGATTAGCGAAAACAAAAACATTACCCGAAAAAGAATGAAATGAACGCAAAATCGACACAACCCTATGCTATTTTAGTTATCAGCACACACGGAGCCTTACGTACAAAACGTCCCAAGAAAACAGTGGGGGGTAGTACTGAATTTAAGACCTTTACACTTCCAGTGGACACGTATAAAATAGATGCAACGAAACCAGGAATGAGTTATTTTCCACCGACAGATACCTTTAATGTGGATATTAAGAAAATGATTATTGACTTGGTAAGTATATATAAAGATAATGAACCATACAACAAGTTGAAAGAAATTTTACCAAGAAAACTGAAAATGATGGATAAATCATATGACGTTGATGATGGTGAATATGAATATGAATATAAAGGAACGGAACACCAACCAGGAAACAAAATTTACAATAAAATGTATAGTTTTAATAGCGATGAGGTGCAGACATCAACTGATTTCAGTATTGAGTTATTTGTATCGGATGAATACAATAATATAGACTATGAAAATATAACGGAGGAAGTGTTTGGTCTTTCTAACATTCGTCATACAAAAACCCCACGAAATTATGAAATATTATTATCAAAGTTATTGCATAAAGTCGACTACAAAATAGTGAATACAGCAATAAATAGATTGGTAGAACAAGGCAGGCTATACACGGATGCAAATGGTGAATTCACAAAATCCAGCAACGACCTTATTGATTCAATGATAGACTATAACTACATACTGATTGACTTAACGTGTTCTGATATTCGGGATGCAGAAAATCGAGAACACGACGATAGAACCGCGCGGTTATTGAAACGGAGGGTTGTGAACAACCAATGAAACCAAAAGCATATTATTGCTATTCAAACAATATGCTTACATTATTTTTACTCGGTGTATTTTCTTATAACTCTATGTTTGCTCGTCGCTTTTCATTTACTTTGAAAAATTCAACAGGTTCTTTTCGAGGAACTTGTATCATATTTGGTTGTACGCTGTCATATTGTGTATTTTTAACGTATTTATTGGGATTTTCGTGAATAGGAACAAGACTCTCGAAGTATTCTTTGTTCATGTTGGATTGTAATAAGAACAATTCATCTTTGTTAATTTCATAATCAACAACATCATTAAAGGAGTATTCTCGTGGGTGTATCATATACATACGAATACGTTTGTTACGTATCAATTCATCTGCGAGCTTGGTATAATAAAAGGTTTCATTGTTTGGGAATTCGCCTTGCTCTCCGTTAACTAGGTTCTTATTAGGAATAAGGAGTTTTACAATATCATTATCCATAGTACAATATGCCTGGTCGGTGGTATTTTCATTGCAATGTATCTTTTGTGTTTCAGAAAGCATTTTGTAGCTATTCTCATCCAGTTCCAATGTGAAATCCACAAATGGAGTAAGTAAATCTTGTAGTAATTTGGTCACATAAGACAGTTTCAAGTGATAATATAAATTGGGGTTATTGATATGCTGTTTAATCGATTTCAAGACATTAATGTGTTTGTAGTCAGCTAACTTGTTCCGACAAATATTACGAAAGCTCTTGTAGAAGAAATCTTCTAATTGCATTTTCGAAATGATGGTCTCTTTTGTTTGTTCGTGATTGTGAATAGAAGATTGCGTTTCTACTTCTACAAAGTCTGTTTGTTGTTTTACATTCAAAGGCGTATATATTTCAAGTGGTTGAGACCCTTCTTTATCCTCTACACTGTCGGTTCCTTCTGGTGTTACCAATATCACTTGGTTGGTTTCAACAATGATACCGATAACCATATTTTCTTGTACCATTTTCAACATTGGCTTACATAGAATAGTAGGGTCGCTGCGTTTCAAATCGTTCAAATACTCCATAGTAATTTCATAAGAATGGATATATTGCTCATCTAAGGATTCTATGAATAACACTTCAATGTCTGGTAATTGATAAGAAGGTGCACAAGGAAGGTAGTAAGAGTTTCCGTCATCATTTTTATTAATAAGCAGTGCAATCGTCTTACCTTGAAAGTTGGTAATTTGCTTTTTAATAGTTCCATAATCCGTAGTTGCTAATTTGGACGCCAATGTTGCCGCATAAAGGTTGTTCTTATATTTGTATTCTTTGATAGAGGGTAAAGACCGACATATGTTGTCTTCTTGGGCTTGGATTTCTTCCAATAATAAAATAACGTTTTGAACTTCTTTTTGTAGTGTTTCATCAAAGGTTGCTTGTTCGTTAAGGAAGAAATGAGATTGTTTAATAATATTCTTTTTATTCTTGTGTTGTTGTAAATAAATAGGTTCATAATAATTCCCTTGTTTTATAACGAAGAATGTGGGTTTTGAAGCATCAAATAAAGTATCGGTGGTAGATGAAGGACATATAATATCTACATTGTCGGTAATATCATAATGTTTCAATTCAAAAATAACCAAATTCATCCCATTTGGAAACAAATGGTGTCTCTCGGATGCATCCTTTTTCTTGGTAAAGAATTCCCATAAATACGTATGGTCAATAAAAGAATCCTCGTCAGAAATATATTGTTTGAAGTTTTGAAGGGAGTTTTCAACTGTTTTCTTGTAGGAATCTTCCCCACTTTTGGCTTCGTCTTTGGCGTCATCGTTATCAACACGGAAAGCAGAAATCAAATTTCCGTTCTGATATTTGATAAAGTCGTCTTTTTGAATGTTGTCAGAGATTTGCTGACGGAACTGCTGTAAAGTGAGTTTTGTATCTACATTTGTTATGAATTGATGAATGCTTGCCATACACGCCAAAAAGGACTGGTTGCTGCTTAGTTCAACACCATAACGCAGTAAGGCGTATGTATTTGGTAATAATAATGTGGTATTTTTCTTTTGTAATTTGTTTGTATAATCAAGGTTGAATAACATTCGAATACTATTTGGCAACAGCCCACTACGGTCTTCCTCCAATGGGAATTTTTCGAATCCTAAAATATTAGCAACAATCTTGGTTGTTTCATATTGAGCTTTTTTGCTCGAATCGACTTCCGTATCATTAGTGCTAGGAATATCTACATCATCTTGAACGGTATTACATTCTTCGCGACGTTTAATATTGTTCGCTTTGTTCCATTCATCAAAACAACAAGGAACGCACTTATCCGGGTGTGTTCCTTTTTTCAAGAATCCTGGAACTTGGTCTTTTTTGTTGTATAATTCAACAGCGTTATCGTTTCCATCATCATCTCTGCATTCGCCGTTTTCAATTTGTTCCTTTGTCATAGGAGTGTTTGTTTTAATACACCAGTACTTTGGACACATATACCAATATTTCTTCTTGGGGTCAGACCCATATCTAAGGGCGTAGCTATATGCGTCTCGATAATTCTTATCTATTTCTTGTTTTTCACTATCGGTTAAAATGATGGGATGTCTTCCATCAACAGAAGGACACGAACGGGAATAAGCCTTGAATGCACCGTCATCCTTTTTTAAGTACAATGACGGGTCAAACCGTTCTCTGCGGTTCGTATTCATTTTAATAATGTTTTTCTTAATCTCTTGCTTGTTAATAACACCAGTATTTTTTTGTTTGCTTTGTTTGGATACAGATTTCTTTTTCATTTTACTGGCACCACCTTCTATTGTTTTTTCTTCCTCTTCCTCTTCATCTTCCTCTTCTTCCTCTTCTTCGGATTCTTCATCTTCTTCTTCTTCGGATTCTTCATCTTCATCACTAAATAATAATCCATCTTCATCATCATCTTCATCATCATCTTCATCATCATCTTCTTCAATGATATTAACAACATTCGCATTTGTAATAATGGTTTTATTCATTTCCTCGACCTCTTTTTTCTTGAAGGGGGTGCATATATTTAATAATTCGCGATGGTCGTTATGATTCGAATTTTGAGAAACCTCCATTAAACTACAAATATATACATTCAATGCGTGTAAATAAGAGATGTGATGAATATTCTGAACGTTCACAATGACAGCATTTTCAATCTCATCGATTTCAATCAATGTTGGGAAACCGGGATGTTCGATGGTTTTAACAGAACCTGTTCGCAATTCACGTTCAGACAAATAACGTGAATATTCTTCTTTTGCTTTTTCTTCATTTAATTCATATTGAATCATTAGCTCATTGATAACAATATTGCTATCATTTGTTTGTTGTAGTAGCTCATTGATTAATGAAGTGATACCGTCCATAGGAACATAATTGGAAACTTTTTTGTATTTCCATTGAAAAGATTTCTTCATCATTTTCACTTGGTCAAATAAACTATAAATACAACCATTAAGTTGTGTAAATTGTGGAGTGTTCTTTTTCTGGAATTTCCAAAAATAATCAATATGTTTGCATTCCACTTTCTCATCATATAATGATTCCAATACAGGGACGGTGAAGCCTACCCCGGATAACATACCCTTGTAAGGAGTCATAAACTCATTAAAGATAACAGGTAATTGGTAGATGAGTTCATTATACTGAATAGAAAGTTCCCCATACAAGACAATTGTTCCAGTTTCTTCTAATTCAATAAATAATGTGTGTGATTCATTGTTCCATGTATATTTATAAACAAAACCGATTCCCTTACGTGTAATCATCTCCTTGGCGTATTTAAAAATATCGGATTTCTTCAAATAAGGAATAGACCGCCCATTATCGGATAATTTGTCAGTATACAAGCGATACATACTTTCCTTACGGTAATCCGGGTTATACTTTACCATAATCAATTGTTCATTCGCGTGTATTTGTTTAAAAATATTGTCCAAAGGAATCCTCTTAGAATACTCCGACTTGATTTCAAAATGGAAGCGAGTAATGCCGTGTTCGAGTAATTTAACTTTGTTTTTCTCCATCAAGAAAGTATTATTATATTTGCGATAGAGTCCGTCGGAAATGGACATCTGTTTCACGAGCAAGGACTGTCTGTTGTCAATAAACGCTTCTTTCAGTTCATCTCTTTTTTCGTATAACAAATCAAGGTTATAAATCTGTTGGTCTTTCAATAAAGGAAAGTACAAGTTAATAATACTATTTTGATTCAAATCAGTAAGAAGTCCATCGGTGCGGTATTTTTTCAGCACATCATTTGCATTACAAACATAAATCGTTTTACACATAAAGTTCGTATTTTGCGTGTATTCAAAATGGTTAAAGGGGCCATAAGTGAATAGTAAAGAAGTGTCATATGAATATAGCTGGTTGGTGTTTGTAGGGGCGAACGGTTTTACACTATCCAAGGTAAGATATGGATTGCCTGGAAAGAGGTGTTCATAATGGTTTGTGAACTCTAATCCAATCGGTTTGTAGTAATAAGGGGTGTATTCGTAGCCATTAAACATCTCAATTAAATCTTCCAAAAAGTATTCTTCTTTGACGTTATTGATAAGGTAGTTATACGCATTTTTTGTAAAATCATTTGGACTCCAATTAGCTACAAGTTGTTTCATATCGTGTAATGAAATACTTATGGTATGCTTCGTCATTGCATTGTACATGAAATCGAGTGGAATACTGTCCTTATGTAGAGAGAACAAGTACAATTCACTGGTTAACAAGTGTTCTTCATACATATGTTTGTTTAACTTGGCTTTCACAATCTCAATTGTATCGTCATCATGTATAAATTCAGGAATGTATACGATTTGCGTATTGTCTATGTCTAAACCGTCAAACACGATTTTCTCAATATCTTCATTTTGTGGGTAATCTCCAAGGAAGACAAAAACGCGTTGGATGGTTTCTTGATATTCGCCGGATTCCAATTGGGTATGTCCTTTTTCAATTACTCGATATATTTGGGATATGGGTGGTTCCATTGTTTCTTATATATTGGCGAGAGATAGATTTTGTATTGTTTACGTCAGAATTGTTCTAACCAAACAATATAAAAAGGTGGTCATTCAATAGTATATAATATGTTCGCATTATTGCTTTGTTTAGCAGCTGTAAACGCATTCCATCCTGATTTTCCATTACAGGAAAGATTCAATGAATGGGCGTCTGACTTCCGTGTCAGTTTTGACAGCGACCAACATTATAGAGCTGTATATAATAACAGGGAGCT
>ENA-OUOG01000530-OUOG01000530.1-marine-metagenome-genome-assembly--contig:-NODE-530-length-50168-cov-6.336607_pt1 | contig 50168 bp, 55 predicted proteins | sample MGYA00248635_ERZ508505 | MGnify/ENA primary metagenome ERZ508505 (study PRJEB26176, sample SAMN06267871) | marine metagenome | isolation source: Saanich Inlet, British Columbia, Canada | place: Pacific...
GAGCAGAACATTCAGATGGCACTATCTAAAGGAGATATTAATCTTGAGGATGCTATTGATATTAGAGAGATTAAAAATATTAAGCTTGCTAACCAACTCTTGAAAGTTAAGCGTAAGGCTAAACAAGATAGAGAAGAACAAATGCAAATGCAGAAGCAAGCTATGCAGTCTCAACAACAATTGAAGTCTCAAGAGATTGCTGCACAGTTAGCAATGAAGAAAATAGAAATGGAAACTCAGGCTAAGATACAGATTCAGCAGTCTGAGATTCAGAACCAAATTATGAAGCTGCAGCAAGAGGCAGAACTTAAGTCTATACTTATGGACAAAGAGTTTCAAATCAATATGCAACTACGTGGTATGGAAGTTAACTCTTTACAAGAGCGTGAGAAAGAAAGAGAAATGGCAAAGTCGAAAAGGATTAGTCAGCAGAATACAGAACAGTCTAAGTTGATAAATCAGAGAAAGAACAATCTTCCTCCGATGAACTTCGAATCAAACGAGGATAGCTTAGATGGTTTTGATTTAGCTGAGTTCTCACCTCGATAAATGTCTAAATTTTTTATATTAAATTTGTAACTTAAATTAAACTCATATGGAATTAAAGGTAAGAGCCATTGATGGCATCGAGCAGAAGTCGGTTCAAGAAGTTGAAAACGAACTGCTTGAAAAACACGAGCAAGAAGTAAACTCAGAAGTTGACAGTTCATCAGAACAAGTAAACTCAGAAGTTGACAATGATAAGGTTAGTGCAGCAAATGCACAAACCACAGAAACTCAATCCTTAGAGTTAAGTGAGGATGACGTTCTTTCATTTATTAAAAAGAAGTACGATAAGGAAATCACTTCGGTACAGGATTTGTTTCAGGCACGAGAAGAGTCTGAACCACTACCTGAAGATGTGACTACTTATCTAAAATATAAGAAGGAAACAGGACGAGGGTTCGAGGACTTCTCTAAATTAAACAGAGACCTTGATACCGTAAACCCTGATAGACTTCTTAAAGAATATCTAATGGCTACTGAAAAGGGTCTCGATGAAGAAGATATAGAGTCTCTAATGGAGGACTATTCTTATGATGAAGAACTCGATGACGATACCACAGTAAAGAAAATTAGATTAAAAAAGAAAAAAGATATTGCTAAGGCCAAAGAATACTTTGAGTCTGAGAAAGAAAAATACAGAGTTCCTCTTGAGTCAAGCGGGGGTTCTATTTCTGACGAAGACAAAAAAGCTTTAGAGGACTACAAGCAGTATGTACAACAGGCTACCACTTATGAGGAAGAGGCCAAGCGTAAAACCGATTGGTTTATGCAGAAAACTAACGAAGTGTTCGGAGGTGAGTTCAAAGGTTTTGAGTTCGCTATTGATGAAGACAAGAAGGTAATCTACTCTCCGGGCGATGCAAATGAATTGAAGAGTGCTCAAGAAAATCCTTCGAACTTTATTCAAAAGTTCTTGAATGAAGACGGGCTACTTAAAGATGCAGTTGGATACCATAAATCATTAGCCATCGCAATGAACCCTGAAAAGTTTGCCAAGTTCTTTTACGAGCAAGGTAAGTCAATTGCGACAGAAGATGTGATACGTAAAACTAAAAATGTCAATATGACAACACGTAGCGCACCGGAAGTAACAAACAAAGGGGGAATGCAAATTAGAGCCGTTAACCCTACATCGGGCAGGGGCTTAAGGATAAAAAGTAAAAAGTAAATATTTAAAAAAAGAAAAAAATGGCAGGACAAGTAAACCCTACTCCGGGATTCTCGCTGCAGCCAAGCGCTGAGCAAGTCCCTTTATCGACTAACTATATCACAAACTTTGATTTCTTGAATCAGTATCTTCCTGATACTTATGAGAAAGAGTTTGAAAGATATGGTAACCGTACTATCTCTTCTTTCTTAAGAATGGTAGGTGCGGAAATGCCTTCTAACTCTGACCTTATCAAATGGGCTGAGCAAGGAAGACTACACACTAAATATGTAAACTGTGCTTCTGCAGGTTCAGCAGGTGACCTAACGGCTACTATTACTGTAAACGACACTTTGTCTCCGGGCACAGGTGGTATTGCAGTACGTAAAGGTCAAACCATTATGGTTTCTGACAACGCAGGTACAGGCTCTAACAAAGGTATCGTTGTTGATGTTGATACAACTGCAGGTACTATTGACGTAGCTTACTACGAAGCAGCAGGACAAGCATTTGCTACTGCAGCAGTTGTGAGCATCTTCATCTACGGTTCTGAATTCAAAAAAGGAGTTCGTGGTATGGAAGGTTCTTTGGAAGCTGACGATGAAATCTTCGAGAACTCACCAATCATCATCAAAGATAAGTATGCAGTATCAGGTTCTGATATGGCTCAAATCGGATGGGTTGAGGTAACAACTGAAAACGGTGCAAGCGGATACCTATGGTATTTGAAATCAGAGCACGAAACAAGACTTCGTTTTGACGATTACTTGGAGACTGCAATGATTGAAGCAGTTCCTGCTGAAGCAGGTTCAGGTGCTGCAACACAAGCAGTTAACGACCAAGTTGGTGACAAAGGTTCTGAAGGTGTATTCTACGTAGTAGAAAACCGTGGTAACGTTTGGGGCGGTGGATACCCTGACTCATTGACTGAGTTCGATACCATCGTTTCTCGTTTGGATAAGCAAGGTGCTATCGAAGAAAACGTATTATTCATTGATAGAGATTTCTCTTTCGCAATTGATGATATGTTGGCAGGATTGAACGGTTACAGTTCAACAGGTGCTGCTAACTTCGCATCTTTCGGTTTGTTTGACAACGACAAGGATATGGCGTTGAACTTAGGTTTCACAGGTTTCCGTAGAGGATATGACTTCTACAAGTCTGATTGGAAATACTTGAACGACCCTACAATGCGTGGTGGTATGTCAGGTGCAGCCGGTTCAGGTAAAGTAAGCGGATTGTTAGTTCCTGCAGGTTCTACTTCTGTTTATGACCAAATCCTTGGTAAGAACGCTAAGAGACCATTCTTACACGTTCGTTACCGTGCTTCTGAAACTGAAGACAGACGTTACAAAACTTGGATTACAGGTTCAGCAGGTGGTGCAATGAATAGCGACCTTGATGCAATGGAAGTACACTTCCTTTCTGAAAGAGCGGTATGTACCCTTGGTGCAAACAACTTCTTCTTGTTCTCAGAATAAGAGGTTTAATATTGGGGGAGTGTCTTCAAAGACACTCTCCCTTTTTTTAATTTTAATAATATCTAATTATGAAAAAAACAGTAAAGTCAGTAGACCGTGTCTACAAATTAACAAGGGATGCAGCCCCTTTATCTTACACGCTGCCTACACGTAACTCACGTAGATTCCCATTGATGTACTTTGATGAGGCATCAAATACTAACAGAGCACTTAGATACGCAAGAAACCAAAAGAGTCCATTTGAAGACGAACAGGACGGTAATGCTATATTAGACCCTGTAATCTTTATAGATGGTATGTTGCAAGTTCCAAGAACCAACCCTGTGCTTCAGGCGTTCTTAAGCTATCACCCTTTGAATGGTAAAAGATTCGTAGAGGTTGATGAGGAGAAGGATGCAGTACAAGTTGTAGAGAGCCTCAACTTAGAGGTTGATGCGCTTATTGAGGCACGAAGCCTTGACTTAGATATGATTGAAAGTGTTTCAAGAGTTTTGTTTGGAGGTGACGTATCTAAAATGTCAACTGCAGAATTGAAGAGAGATATCTTGGTTTATGCCAAGAGAGAACCTTCTGATTTCTTAAATGTACTTAACGACCCAATGTTAAAGTTGCAGTCTAAGGTTCATAGTTTCTTTGATAATAATATCCTGACATTCAGAAAAAATAAAAAAGAAGTTTGGTATAATACAAGTTCTAATAAAAATAGAATGCTTGTAGTGCCTTATGGTGAAGACCCTTACTACTTAGTGTCATCATTCTTATCAAGTGATGATGGTATTGAGAGTCTTAAACTACTCGAAAAAATGTTGGATTAACCAACTTTTATTATAGGTTATAGAAGGGGGGTCTGTTTTCAGACCCTCTTTTTTTTTACTTATCTTTGTAAAAAAGTTTACGATGATAAACACAGTAAGAAATACGGTTCTGTCTGTGCTCAATAAAAATAACTACGGATATCTATCACCATCAGACTTTAACTTATTCGCTAAGCAGGCTCAGTTGGATTTGTTTGAAAGTTATTTTTATCAGTACAACTATCAGATTAATAAAGAGAACGCTCGTACCTCAGGTACAGGGCTTGCGGATATAACGAAGGGAATAGAAGAGGAGTTGAATATCTTCTCTGTAACTGCAGGTTTATATAATCAGAGTGACAATGTATACTTCACACCATCACCAACAACAACAGGTAGTGATTACTACTTATTGAATAAGGTATTGATTTACAATAGTGTATTGGATGAAGGTACAACCACGGCTACCGTTGGTGGTCAAAACAAATTAATTGATTCTGCAGCAGACTTTACTGCAGACGTTCAGGTAGGAGATATTGTAGCGGTTGAGAACTCAGGTGTTCAGTACGTAAATGTTTTGTCGGTAGACAATGCTAACGAACTAACTGTATCTGCATCAGTAATCAATGCTATAGGATTACCATATGCTATATATAAAAAAGGAACAAGAATGAATGAAGTGGAGAAAGTAACACATAGTAAAATTACTATGTTAAACAACTCTCACTTAACATCTCCTAATACCACATACCCCGCTTACACTACAGAGGCAAGTATAATGAATGTATTTCCTGAATCTGTTGAATCTATAGGTAGGGTAATGTGTCAGTACATAAGATACCCACAAGACCCTAATTGGACGTATGTGTCATTAGCTAACGGTGAGCCTGTGTATGACCCATCTCAATCTGACTTTCAAGACTTTGAATTAGCGTTAGACTCTGAGGCTGACTTAGTTATGAAGATATTACAATATGCAGGTGTGTCAATTAGAGAGGCTCAGGTTTATCAGTTTGCTCAGGGAGAAGAAACACAAAATAACCAAGAACAATCATAATGGCATATATATCACAATATCAGTATTACGAGAACAACGGGCTAACGCCTGAAGATGCTAATTGGGGTTCATACCAATACGTTAGCTTATACGATATCGTCAACAACTTTATGTTGATGTATGCCGGTAATCATAATCTGATAAACAACGAAGAAAGATTTAAGGTTTTGTTTCACGCAAAACGTGCTATACAAGAACTAAACTATGATGCCTTTAAGGAAATAAAGGTTTTAGAGTTAAACGTTACAGAAAATCTCAGGTATGTATTACCATCTGACTATGTCAATTGGGTAAGAATATCTATGTATAAAGATGGTGTATTGTATCCTCTTAGTGAGAACGTACAGACACAAACATCAAATGCATATCTGCAGGATAACACAGGTAGAATACTATTCGATATAGACGGTAATATATTAAGACCTCAGTTTTCTCATATTGATTATGATAGAATCACAGGAACAAAACAGAGTATTTACTTAGACCAAAACAACGCACAGTTTAACGGGATGCCCGGATATAACGTTGATGGGTCTTGGTATTTTGATTTTGAAGTTGGTGCAAGGTTTGGTTTAAATACTGAAACTGCTAATGCCAATCCTACATTCACAATTGATAAAAAAGCAGGAGTTATAAACTTCAGTTCAAGCGTGGGTAGTAACTTAGTTATACTTGAATACGTTTCTGATGGTATGGAAAATGGAGATGATTCAAAAGTTTCAGTAAATAAACTTTTCGAAGATTATATTTATGCTGCTATCGAATATGCTATTCTAAGTTCTAAGTTGGGTGTACAAGAGTATGTCATTGCAAGAACAAGAAAAAGAAAGGGCGCACTCTTAAGGAACGCCAAGATTAGAATAAGTAATATTCATCCCGGTAGGTTATTAATGAACCTAAGAGGACAAGATAAGTGGCTAAAATAATATGGCAAATCTGACAAGAAACTTCATTTCGGGGAAAATGAACAAGATGGTCGATGAGAGACTCGTTCCTAACGGGGAGTACATTGATGCATTAAACGTTCGTATGGGGTCTACAGAAGGCTCTGAGATAGGTGTAATAGAAAACACAAGAGGTAATTTACCATTAACTCAGTTAGCTTATGATGGGACACCACTAAGTGGTGCGGCCCGTTGTATAGGTGCTTTTGAGGATGGAGCAATAGAGACCGTTTATTGGTTTGTACACGACCCAAATTTTACACCTTCACCTACGGGTAAGTTGGACTTAGTTGTTTCTTACAATGATAATACAAACACCACAACTTACCACTTAATATCAGTTAATGATGGTGGCGGTGTAAATACCACCCTAAACTTTGATAAGCAATACCTTATAACAGGTGTAAATAAGATTGAGAACCTACTGTATTTTACAGACAACCTCAACCAACCTAAGCAGATAAACGTAACAAGAAATTACGCAAACCCTGTAGCGGGGGTAGATGGCTTTAGTGAAGAATCTGTTCTTGTAATTAAGAAACCACCTACAACCTCACCAACTATTGTACCTGAGGCTACATCAAGCCAAGACAACTTCTTGGAAGATAGGTTTATATGTTTTGCATACAGGTATAGATACGAAGATGGAGAATATTCTGCAACGTCTCAGTTTTCAGAGCCAAGCTTTTTGCCCGGACCATTTAGATATAGTTCAGCTACCGCCTTTAATGAAGGTATGTTGAACATTACAAATCAATGTAAGATAACCTACAACTCAGGAGGTCCTCTTGTAAAGTCTGTAGACTTATTGTTCAAGGATATGAACAATTCTATTATCAAGATTATTGAGAAGCTTGATAAGGAGGATTTAGGACTTGCTGATGATACTGACTATACATACACGTTTAACAATAGTAAGATATTTACTATCGCTCCATCAGGAGAGATTCTTAGGTTGTTTGATAACGTACCGAGACTTGCTCAAGCGCAAACCCTAATGGGTAACAGGCTTGTGTACGGTAACTATGTTGAGGGGTATGATTTGAAAGATGCAAATGGCAACCCTACAAAGCTCGAATACATTACCACGTTAGCATCTGAGGATATTGGCTTAAGTCAAATAGAAGAGGAGACTACATCGGGTGACTACTCTTGGGATGGCGCTCAGACAATAGCACAATCGGTTTTAGAGATTGACCTTACGGATGTAAACTTGGTGGCAGGTGCGGTAATAAATATTTTATTTAGGTTCTCGCATAGTCAATGGTCAGGTACTCCACCATTCCCTAATGAAACAACAGAAGAACAAACTGTTGACTTCACATATATATTGCCACAAAATTTTAATAGTGTGTATGACCTTGCTACGTCAACTGATTTTCAGGAGAAGATAGGTACTGCAGCAAACATACAGACTATAGCAGATGCTTGTAACGGTCAGACGTTTACAGATTTATTTAACTGTATCGTACCAAACGAGTTAAACGGTTTGTTTAAATATAGAAGTGGTATATCAGGTCCTGACCAACCTATAGCTATAATTACAAGCCCCGGTTCTGATGTGATTGGGTTTCAATTACCAACTATGGAGTTTGTGGATGACCCTACAGGCGGGAACATTACACAAGAGGTTTATGAATACTACTCAATATCAACTGCTGACGTAGAGTTTGCAGAGGTTGGAGACCCATCAAGCCTACATAGCAACAGGGGGTACGAGATTGGTATTCTTTATATGGATGAATACAATCGTATGACAACTGCATTGGTTAGTCCAAACAACACGGTGCACGTACCTTGTAGTTCATCTGAATTTAAAAACACTATAGACGTAAATATTCCCGTTGCTCAGGTTGCTCCAAGTTGGGCAAAGAGATACAAGTTCTGTATCAAACCTGACAAGAAGGATTACGATGTTATATATTCAAACCTATTCTTTAGAGACCCTGCATCAGGTGCTGATTACTTTTTGCTTGAGGGGCAGAACTCTCAAAAGGTTGAGGTTGGAGATGAATTGATTGTAAAGACAGATACTCAAGGTCCGAGAAACAATTGTACTTGGACAACGGTATTAGAGAAGGATGCTCAGATGGCTGACTTCATAGAGCCTGTTGATTCAAATGGGACTGTTATACCTGTACCTTCGGGTACTTATATGAAGCTTCGTGCGAACAACTTTAGCACAGAGGTTGGTGAACTTCCTGTGGTTGCATATGGAGAAAAGTCTTCAAGCGGTAGCGGGTGTAGATATGTAAACTATCCTGTAGATACAGAAGACCCAAACACACCGGGTAATTTTATTGACTATACCATTCCTGCAGGTAGTAGAATAAGAATAAGAATTGACAACAACAGACGGGGTAATTTAAGTTCATTGTTTGGGAATGTAGGACCGAAACATTGGTCTGTTGATACTAAGTTTACTGCATCACAAGAGTATCCAAACTTCAAGGATTGGTTTATTGGGGATAATATTGCATCTGCATTAGAGGCTCAAGCTACTAATAGCGGAACGGGTGTAACAGGGCCGGGATTTAATCCTATTGATGGCACGTTTCAAAGTTGTGGTGTAGGTCATATATCTTCTACGTTCAGACAGGCAGGAAATAGATATGTTTTTGCCGTTAAAAGTAGTGAGGGTTATAGTGGGAGTAAGAAAAAAACCACATTAAAAGTAGAGATTGATGTTATTAGAACTGCAGACACGGTTGTGTTTGAGTCAGACCCTCAAGATGCTGAGCCGGATTTATGGTACGAAAGTTCTGTATCATTTGGTATAGGACCAAACGGGGAACACCTCGGAAATATTCAAAACCAAAACTTTGGTACAGGAGCACCGGGGTTGGTTAAAACTGCATTCTTTAATTGCTTTTCATTTGGGAATGGTGTTGAGAGTTATAAGATTAATGACTCTCTTGTGGGTAAAGAACTTGTATTGGGCAACCGTGCTACAACAACAGACTCAAAACTATATGGTGAGGAGTTGCGATTTGCGGACCTTACCTATAGCGGTGTATACAATGCCGAGACCAATATAAATAGATTGAATGAATTCAACTTAGGATTGTCAAACTTTAAAGCTTTAGAGTTTTCTTTCGGCCCTGTGATGAAATTATTCGGAAGGGAGACAGACATATTGGTTTTGCAAGAGGATAAGATATCCTATGTGTTAGCGGGTAAAAACCTACTGTCTGATGCGGGGGCGGGTAACGCTATTGTGTCAACACCTGAAGTTTTAGGAACTCAGATAGCAAGGATAGAAGAGTATGGTATCTCACACAACCCTGAGAGTTTCGCTCAATGGGGTGCAGATAAATACTTTACCGATGCAAAAAGAGGTGTGGTTATACAGTTAACAGGTTCAGGACCAAACAATGATTCACTACAGGTGGTGTCAACGTTGGGTATGAGAACGTGGTTTAGAGACTTGTTTAACACATCTTTTGAGACTCAGAAGTTGGGAGGGTTTGACCCTTATATGAATGAGTTTGTTTTGTCATCCAACAACCAACAACTGCCTCAGGACATCCCTTGTGCAGATTGTGGTATTACTACTACGATTAACATCACCAATACAAACCCATATGAGTTATGCTACAACTTAGGTGACTTAGTTGGGGATGTAGAGATTGTATATGAGGTTGTGTCTGTGTCGGGCACGTTTAACGTATCGGCAGAGTATGATGGCTCAACGTACACATCGGGAGATGTAAGTACGGGTGGTAAAATAACCTTTGATAAATTTAAGATATTAGAGGAAGAGGCAAGCATAAATATAACATCCACAGATAATTGCGTTCTAACGCTTACTGTCAACTGTCCATTACGTCAGGAGATTGATATCATATTGGTTTGTTTGACAAGTGACAACGAAGCCGGTTTGTTTATACATAATGAATACAGATGGACAGATAATGGTTTTGCATCTCCGTTACATAGCGAACAGATTGAATTTGGTTCAGGTGCAAGTCCTATAGTTTCACAATACAGGACAATAACAGGACCACAGGGAGGTGGAATAATCCCCGCTAATAGTGCCTCTATCCTAATTAGAAGCAATAAAATAGGTACAGATGACTTTAACTTTGATATCAAAGCAGATAAGTTTAGATACTTAAGAACAAACACATTGTATCAAAACACACCATCTGACATCATTGACTTAATAAACGCAAGTAATACTGCTAACCCGATACAAGGGCCAACGCAGGGTAATACGTTCTACCAAGCGCAGTTCAATATGCCGAGTGTACAGGGTGATAAGTTGTATATGATTTGGGATTACAGAAATAGCACGCCTATTGAATTATGTCAAGGAGCAGGGATTACTGAAGCTTGTTGTGGATGCGTAGAAGGTGGAAGCGGAGGCGTAGACCCTGACCCTGACCCTGACCCAACGCCTCTTTGTAAAAGATATACAGTTTCAACACGTTTAGGAACGGGGAGTGGATATTCCTACATAGACTGCAATGGGGTAGCACAACAAGAGTTTATTGGTGGTGCAAGTGGATTTGATTCAGAGACATTCTGTGCTCAGGAAGGAACGGTAGACCCCGGAAGTAATACCTTGGTTGAAGATGGAGATTGTTAATTTTAAATTAGATTAAATTATGGCGACATACTATATAGACGGAACAACATTATCAAACTCAACTGCGGTGTATGGCAACGAAGCAATGACGGTGTGTGCAGTAGACGGATTTTATTCAGACGGTGTGATAGTAAGGGAGCAGGTTAATTGTAGCCTTCTTCCCGCTCAAACGTGTCCTACGTGTGCAGAGCCTTGTGGGGAAACTATTTCAGATTCAGGCGCACAAGGTATATACTTGCTTGATTTAGATACGGGTGGAACTGCAACAGATATAGGGGCTATTGTAGTGAGGTTTAACCCACAGTCAATACCTGATGGTATTAGAGCAACTTTTAATAGTACCATATACAACAAAGTAAGTTCACCTGTTGATGGATATCACGGCTCAACAAGTGCAAATAACTTCACATACATTGGAGACCAATCAAGGGATTGTGGTATATCGGGTTCAACATACACCCTTAACGAATTCAATTATGTAGGCGGTTCTTTTCAATCAACGGGAAACACTCAATCAATTAGTGTAACTGCAGGTGATGTATCTCTTAGTTCAAGTGCTCCGGGTAATTGCATTATGGTTATACCTAAACCAAACCCCACCCCAAGTGTGGTGAACTTTGAGTTTGTAGGACCTTGTACCTCAACCGCTTTTAATATTAACGTTTCGTGTCCTGCAGCACTACCAAGCTATAGCAGTACAACTGTTGCAAGACCGAATTTTTCAGAGGCGTGTGTAGACACTATTAATCAAACATATTATCACGCACCTGTAAATGGAACTGCAGGAGTACCCGCTCTTTATGATTGGGTCTTTAGCGACCAAAACGGACAGTCAACCTTATTAGGTGGGTGGTATAAAGTAGAAGATGTAAACGGAGTACAATACCCTATTGAAGTAGATAACAATGGTATTATTATTACAATAGGAACTTGTGACCCAACATAATAAAAGAATATGGCAGCACAGAACTTTCAACAATATACACTAACATATGACCAAGGCGTTCAAGGATGGCCTTCGTTCTATTCATACTTGCCTGATTGGATGATAGGTATGAACAACTATTTCTATACGTTTAAGGGCGGTGATTTGTATCGTCACAACGTAAACAATACGAGAAATAACTTCTATGGTATTCAGTATGGTTCTACGATACGTTCTGTATTTAATGATATGCCGCTTGAAAACAAGCTATTTAAAACCATAAACTTAGAGGGTGATGATACTTGGGGGGCTACGTTAGCTACAGATATTCAAGACTCAGGTTTTATTCAAGCAGGTTGGTTTGAGAAAAAGGAGCAGGTATACTATGCGTTTGTAAGAAACTCAGGTACAGTACCCGCAGGTCAAGATGAGTATGCTTTGCGTTCTCTAAATGGTATCGGAAGAAGCGATAGTGTTGTAGGCAACACAGTATTCTTTGACCTGCAGTACAAGATAAATAATATCATCTCTGTAGGGGATATGTTGTACTTCGCACTACCTCCATACACAACACCACAACTTGCGGGTCAGGTAACCGCTATAAACTACGACCCTTTATCGGGGATAAACAACTTAGAGATAGATTTAACTATTCCGGGTGCAGTACCAATACCAATTCAGGATGCGTTCTTTTTATTTATTAAAAATGCAATCGCTGAATCACACGGTGTATTAGGACACTACTGCGTATTTGACATAACCAACACCAATACAAGTGGTATCAACCTCTTTGCGGTTGAGTCTGAGGTTATGAAATCATACCCATAATTAGTGTCTTTAAAGACACAATTTATTTTAGTATCTTTGCGTATGGCGTTAGACGTAAGAACACTTGTGGAATCTGACTACGATAATGTACTCACAAAATGGTGGGATGATTGGGATTGGGAAGCACCACAAAAAGATTTCTTACCTGACAACGGAACAGGTGGAGTGATGGTGTTAGATGGAGAAGAGCCAATATGCGCAGGATTCATCTACGTTACCAACTCTTCAGTAGCTTGGGTTGATTGGATTGTTTCGAGTAAGACATACAGAAAGAAACCACAAAGACAAAAAGCGATTGGATTGTTGATTGAAACGCTAACAAATATATGTAAGAGTAGTGGATATAAATATTCATATGCTTTGATAAAACACAAGGGGCTAATAGGAACATACGAGCAGCTTGGATATATCAAAGGAGACTCGTACACAAGTGAGATGATAAAAGTATTATAATATGGCAGCATTTACAACTATAGCGGCAGGCGTTGGATTAGCAGCAACGGCTACGACCACCGCAATGTCTTTCAGTCAAGCATCAAGTCAAAGAAAAGCTGCTGAAAGAGCGACAAGAGAAGCCGACCAAAAAATGGCAGAAGCAAGAGCACGGTTAGAAGTTAACTATGCTAAGTCTATGGCGGTTCAAAAAGAACCTTACGAACTACAAAGAGAAGCAGAACTTACGGGTACTGCACAACTTATTGAGGCAGGTCAAGAAAGCGAAAGAGGTTCGCAAACTACGGCAGGTAAGGTATTGGCTCTTCAGCAACAAGGTCAGGGTGCTATTCGTTCTGCAATGGGCGATGAGTTGTCTGATATTCAAGGTATGATTATCGAGGAAGAGTCTCGTAATCGTGATGTAAATGTACAGTTGGACTTGGGTGAAGTGGCAGGTAAACAAAGAGAGGCTGCTGAAGCAAAAGCAAGGGCAGAGAAAGCAAAAGCTGAAGGGGTTCAAGGTGCGGTAAGTTTTGTACAACAGGGTTTAGCAATGGTTCCTATGTTTGGTAAGGGCGGAACACACAACAAACAGTTGGCAGATATTGATTCTGTTAGCACACAACCTATGTCCAATTCAAGAACGCAGGCTCTACAACAACAATATCCAAATTTATACGGAAGCACACCAACTCTTAGTCAACCACAATTGGGTAACTCTCAATTTGGTATGCAAATACCAAACCTACAGATGCAACCATTACAATATGGTCTACGTGGTCTTAATACAGGGATGCCACCAAACCAAGGGTTTGGTTTTAAACCTGCGGCTATGCAGCAGAATCCATTCTACTATGGGCAACAACCTTATTCTTTTGGAGGACTTGGATTTCGTATTGGTGATTAAAATATAAATAATGGCAACAGGATACGCATATCAACCCACAGACCCGCAGGCTCAATTAAATTGGGCTGAGGTAGGTCAGAATCTTAGCAATGTTTTAAATGCAGAGGCTGCAAAGCGTGATGCAAAGGTTGCTGAGATTAATGAACAAACTCGTGAGTTTTTAAAACAAGCAGAGAATATACCTCAGGGTGAGTCTACATCTATTAGAGAGTGGGGATTAAATTATAGTGGACAACTTACAGAAGCAGTTAGACTTCAGCAAGACCTTTTAAAAAAAGGTGATATCAATACGACTCAGTTTTTAACTGCAAGACAAAATCTTCAGGACGGTACGGACCAAGCGTTTACATTGATGCAAGAGTATCAAGATGTATACGCAAAAAAGATGGAACGTATGAAGAGCGACAACCCTGATATGTCGTCTCAGCAGTTAGAGGTATGGCTTATGGAGAACGCAGAAGGTTTTGCAAACTTCAACAAAAGCCAACTAATGCCCGACCCAAGAACAGGTAAGGTGGTTGTTGGTATAAAGGTGAGAAACCCTAAGACGGGATTGATGGAGTTAAGTACAGACCCTAATGATAGACGTAGCGTTAGCGCTTTACGTGGTCAGCTTATGGGTGAGTTTAACGAATACAATATAGAATCTAAAACTGCAGAGTGGGTAGAAGGTAATGGGAAGTGGTCTCAGATTATTAGAGATGTCGGCTCACGTACAGATGCGGGAACTATTACAAATATCCTCAACCCTATGGAAAAACTTATGAAGGTTGACGGTAGCGGCAAGAGGGTTGTAGACTTAGAAAGAGCAAAAGCATTAGGAATACCTGAGTCTGACCTTGAAGCAATGAACCTCTACTTACAGGCAGAGGATGATTGGATTACAGGACAGGCAGCAAACCCACTTACTGTATCATCTGTTCTTACAGAGAATGCAGGGGTGGCATCAAACGGTAAAGAGTTTACGTTTACATATTCTGTAGACGATGCCAAGGCTAATCCTGAAAAGATTTTACTCGACCCTCAAACTAACCAACCTATTTTTGATAAGAGTGTAAACCCTAACGGAGAAGAACAAGAAGAGGTCTTCCGTCAGTATATGCGTAATGCAATACGTAACAAACACAACGTAACTACTGATGTTAAGACTGTCAATGATTGGACGAGACCAACCCCTCCTACTGCTGCGCAGGTACAGAGAGGTATGGATAAAGAAGACAAGAAAAAACTTGCTACGGTTTGGAATCAAATTTATTATGCGCCAACTGCATCAGACAAGAATGACTTACTACAGTCTATATTGGGTGATGATATGGTGAAAGATGCAGGAGTTACTGATATTGTCTTTGGTCCTGATGGTAAATCGTTAGAGGTTACCTATTTAGATTCAAGAAAAAACAGAAGCATTCCTATTTCTGATAATCCAACCCCAAGTGAATGGGCGGGTATTGGTTCTGAGATTCACGGAATTAGTGATGCAACTGAAGCGGTAAGAGCCGGGGGTGGATTCCCTAAAGGGGCACAATATGTTAACGCCTTCGGTGGTGTTGAAGCACACAGAGCGGGACAAAAACCTGAGATTGACTATGTGCAGGCTGCGGTTATGGATATTAGCAATGTAGCAGGTCAGAACTTGGCATTAGTAACAAATGCTGATGATGCCGCATCAGTCCCTAAATTCCAAAGTTTATATGGTGACTATGGATTTACATTTGAAAATAAAGATAATTGGGGTAATGATATAAAAGTTACTGCAAAAGATGGAGCGGTTACTTATTTCAATACAAATAATAGCGCAGGAGATGCACAGAGTGTTATGAATGGATTGGTAGGTTGGATGAAGGGTCATATCCCTAAAGAAAGCGCAGAGACTGCATACAAGACTCGTCAAAAAACCGGTGAATTAGATTAATAGAAATACAATATGGACGAACTTCAAAAGCTATATGAACTTCTTCAAAGAGAAGGATACTATACAAAATCTTACGAAGAGTTTGAACAGAAGTACAATAATGACAACGCATACCGTGACAAGATTTTTGATGTGGTGTCAAGAGATGGCTTTTATACAAAAAGCAAAGAGGATTTCTTGCAGAAGTATGCAGCACCTCAACCTGAAATAAAAAAAAAAGAAGATGGTCAATTGGAGTTTCCTACTCAAGAGGGTACTATGGCCTCTATGGAAGCACAAGCAGGCGAAAGTGGTTCTTCGGATTCATTAGTAAGAGAAGACCCTCTTAGCGGCACTCTACTTGCCGATGACCGTTCAGATAGAGATGTATTTAAAGAAAGTACAGAAGCTATCACGGAAGAACTTATAGAAGACCAAGAAGAGTATACAGTTCCTCAAATGAACTACAACTTTAACCAATATGGTTTTACGTTTGAGGAGTCAGGTGCGGGAGATGCAATGAAAGTTACTGCCGCTAATGGGAAAACTCTTGACGTAAACCTTGACCCTTGGTTTGGTATCGGTGCTAAGTCTGAAGCTGAATCTTTAAAAGCGTTTCTAAATGACAATAAAGAAGAAAGCGAAAAACTAAACAATCAACTTGCAGTTCGTGTAAAGAACCACGACATCGTTCGTAACGAAAAAGAGATTGAAAAAACTGTAGAAAAATTCAACGACTTAACAGAACAGTACCGTGCAGACGTTGACTCGTGGTCTGAAAGAGCAAGGTTGATACAAGGCGAGTATCAATCTCGATTTGCAAATCTTACTTCAAAACAAATAAGTGAAGACGAAGAATTAAAAGCAGCCTACGATTTATTTGTCACACAAAACAAATCATTACAAGCAGAATATAAAAATCTTGTTGAGGCAGAAAAATACTTTAAAGACAAGGGGCGTGAACTTGATAAGATAGCAGGCAAGTATAGCGAGATGAGGTCTCAGCAAGGAACTTGGAGTGGTGGTATTTGGAATAGTATGTTGAAAGGGGCATCGGCTTTTAGTACAACCGCTACAGGACTTATGACTGATGCTTTAACTGCTGCATTGCCTTATTCAGGAGCAAGTCCATACGATTATAAAAATGAATTCATAAAGGTTGCAGGCGATATGGATATTGAATTGCCTGATGGATATCAAGCTATGACTGCAGATGAATTAATTGAAAATACACCTTCAGATGAGTATGATAAGATTGATGGTAAAGTAACAGATAACTTTAGAAAGCAAGTAAAGTTTGGTAAAAAGCAATACAGAAATCCATACTCTTATACGGCAGCACATACCGATACAGATATGGGTATGATGGATGCTACACGAAAAGGATTAACAGAAGTCTTAGGAGATAAAAGTACAACGCAGCAATGGCGAGAAATGCAGCAACAAAAATTTTGGGGTGGTGCTATTCTTGGTCTTGCTGAATCTCTACCTGCAATGATTGGAGGAGCAGGTCCTGTAGGTTGGGCACAACGTACTGCTCAGATGTATGCTCAGGTATCAGACCACGTAAACCAAGAAATGGAAAACGATGCAGCGTTTGATGACATAACAGAAAACGAGAAATATATGGTTACTGCTCCAATAGGTATAGCAGTTGGTGCATTGGAGGCAATTGGTTTTAGAAATATAATAAATCAAAAAGGTTTATTAAATGGCGTGGTGTCACGTGCTTTGGGGAAGACCACGGCAACAACAACGGCAAAAAACTTTTCTGAATTTATAAGACAAGACGTTGAGAGTATGATGGCACGTGGGCTATTAACACTTACTGCAGGTGGTCTTGCTGAATTTGAAACAGGTGCTCTTCAAGAGGTAGCTGAAGTTGGAATAAAAGAAATTTATAATCAAGTGAAGGAAAAGGATATGTTCCAAACACCTGACACTTGGACTGAGTTTGCGGGAGATGTTTTAAGAGCAGGAGCACAAGAAGCAGTAGGTGGTTTTATTATGTCTACTCCGGGTGCGGTAATAAATGCAGTACAAAAAAACGAGGTGTCATCACTACCTGAAGGCGTGTTTGATATGTTTAAAGAAATGTCTGTAGACCCTCAGTATAAAACAATGTTTGTTACAAAGCTGAAACAACAAATCGATGCGGGTGAAATAACTGTTGAAGAGGCAAAGAGTCAGGAGGAACAGTTTAATAAACTGCTTGGTATTGCACCACAAATACCTACAGACTTAAACGAGGCAAGCCAAAAGCAGGCGCTTGAGTTGTTGTATGAAAGACAAGGGCTTGAGTCTGATATAGAAGGTAAAGACCCTAACCTTGTTAAGACCAAGATTGAAAGAGTTGCAGAGATTAATGAGCAGTTAGCATCGTTGTCAGAGCAACAGGTTTCAGAGCAGGTTCAGCAACAAGAGTCTGAAGAATCAATACCTGAAATGGGAGAAGTGTCTTCAAAGACACAAACTCAAGAGGATACTGATGTAACTCAAGAAGAGCGTGGTGATATAGAATCATTCTTTGGAACAGAGGTAGAAGAGACTACTGTTCCTGTAAGCAACAACCTAAGCATAAATAGAAAGGGTAGTTTCAACTACAAGGGTGATGCAAAGAAAACCCGTGACAGGGTAGTAAATGCAGCAAGGGTTGCAACAAGAGCGATAAGCAGTATACTTCCTGATACAAAAGTTATTCTTCACGAAAGCAACGATGAGTATCTCAAGTATGTTGGAAGAGACGGGCGTGGTGAATACATTCCATCTGAAAACGCTATACATATAAACCTATCACAGGCAAATCAAAGGACAGTACCACACGAGATATTCCACGCAGTCTTCTTAAATAAGGTTAAGACTGATGAGGCTGCTCAAAAAATGGCAGAAAAAATGATGGTGTCTGTTCGTAAGAGTTTACCAAAAGACAGTCAGCTTGCTAAAGATATAGATGCTTTTGCTGAAAGATATACAGGAGACCAAGCGCAGTTTCAAAACGAAGAGAGGCTTGCTGAACTTATGGGAATCCTGTCGTCATCAAACAACTACAAACAACTATCAACTCCCGCTAAGAATAAAGTTATTGAATTCTTAAAAGGTATTGCAAAAAGATTTGGAGTAAATCTTGAAAGCGATTTCGGTAAGACGGATGAAAGTGTTATTGAATTGATGAACACTTTATCACGTAAGACACGTGAGGGTGAGGTTATTACAGAAGAGGATGTTGACCTATTAAACATTGAACCGTATTCGGGTGGAGCGCCTGTACAAATAAACCCTGAAGGGACTAAGCCCCCTGAAACAAGACAATCTAAACTTTGGCAGGGTGTGGACTTTGTAACTGAAATACCAACTACCACGCTACAGGAGTTTAGTAATAGAGTAGATGGGCAACTGTTTGTAGTAACGTCTGACGTTACTAAAGTAGGTTACGACAAATCGGGCAAGAGAATAGACGGTGGTCCGGGATATATGGCCATCAAAGAAAATGTTGATAGCAATACAGGTTTTGCATCTGTAGATAAAACAACTGCAAGGGGCACAATTGGTGGAATAATGAACCAATACCCTGCGGGGTCTAAGGTTGGTGTAATGGTTATGACACAATCACCATCAGCTACAATTGGTAATTCGTATGGTATTGAGTATTTAGGAAAGGGTCTTCAGCAAATACAGAAATCTGACCCTAAAGCTTATGAGCAGGTTTACCAATCATTAGCAGATATGATTACCAATAAGGATGGTAAAAGTGTGGGTATTTCGAGAGAGATTAAAAAGAATAAGACGGAAGAGTTCTTACTTAATCTTTTAAAAGACCCTAATGCATTCACATTAGAGGGTTTTGTAGAAGAGTTCCTAAGAGATACTTCTTTTGAGGTAAGAAGACCTATGCTGCAAAAAATAATAATTGCATCAAATGAGACTCGAACAAATAAATCTACCCCCACTTATAAGACTACATTAAGAGATGCAGGATTTACTATCCAAGACTTTTTAAGTGAGTACGGTGATACGGATTTGATTGGAGAAAACAATATGAGGGAAGACAACGGTGGATTCCTTGTAGGTGGTTTCGAAATAGTTGTTCCTACAGAACAAGAGGTTGATGCATTTACTCAAGAGGCGCAAGAAAAAGGTTTGACTCATCCATTGTTTAACGGAAAACTCCCAAGCAATGGAAATGTATTTATGTTTGACGGGTTATACCCTATTCAGGAAAATCTTAAGGGCTACGTAAAACAGGAAACTAAGTTCAAAAAAGATGTAACCGCAGAGCGTGATGCTCGTGTTAGAGATTACGCAGAACTAAAAGGTGATATCGTTTACAAAGAAGAGATTACTGACGAAACTTTGGGTTCTTACATTGCTCCTGAAGAACGAACCTATACAAATTTGAAAAGTCCTCATAAGATTAATTTTAAATCTTTAAATAAAGACCTCCTTGAACCTAAGCCACCTCGTTTGAAAGCAACTGTCGCAAGAGGTTTACCCGTTATGTTTAATACAGACACAACTATTCCTAAGACAGATGCGTTTACCGCACCCGCACCACGTCAGCAGAAATCTATGAATGAAGTTATTCAAGAAGCACGTGGAAACAACTTTAGAGATGCGGCTATACGTGACTACTTGATAAGAGTACGTGGTTTAAAAGCAAGCGTTGTAGATGCTGCTATGAATATTCAAGCAGACTTGTTTGCAGCAGTACCTAATAGTTTTAAAAACATTACCGGTGGTGCTGAGGTTGGTGTCAAGTTGTTTAACAGGGTAAATGAATACAGAAAGAAACTTGTTAAATCAAACAACAAGAGAACAAGACTGTCTCCTTCTGAAGTTGATGCAAAGGTTCGTGAGTTTGCGAAAGAGCAAAAGAAAACATACAAGAAGGTTACAGAAATAAATGAAGAGGTTAAGAAGTACAAGAGAAAACTACTCGATGCAAACGCTAAACGTAAGAGACCACTTACCACTACACAGATTAATGATAAGGTTCGTGAGTTTAAGAACAAGAGAGTAGAAGAAAGAACCTCTAAAAAAGAAATAGCGGATAGAAAGATTATTGAGTTCAAGCAAAAAGAAATTGCAAAGAACAATAAGAGAAAGGCTAAGCTAACTGAACAAGAAATAGTAGATAAAACTATTGAGTTCTTAGAGCAACAACAAGAATATATTTCTGAAGCAGATAGAGGGCTTTCAACTATCCAAGCACAAATGCTTAGCGACCTACAGAAATCAGTTGGTGTTAGACCTACTGAAGATATGGCGGCTAAGATTAGAATGGCACGACTCATTGTTAGACAGAGAGGTAGAGGAGCAAGAGATTTGAATGCGGTCAAAAGAGAGATTAGAAACTTTATTAGAAAGACCATACCTGCTGATGCTTATTCTAAAAGTGATGTTATAAATATGATTAGAAAGGTTGCTGATGCAAATCAGGGCAACATCGAAAACATAATGGGTGAGGTTGAAGAGTTTGCAATAGAGAAAAATGTAGGCATTTTATCTAAGAAGATAAAAGATATTCTAAACGCTAAGTATGAGACCGTTCAGTCAGGAAGAAAGAAAGCAAATCGTATTGATTTAGAAACAAGGGAGAGTATTGAATTCATCAAGAAGAATATCTTAAGCGAAGCTACTGCGGAAGAGATAACATCTAAGAATGAGGAACTCACCAAGATGTTTAACGAGTTGGATGCCAAGCCTGATAAAACACAAGCAGACTTTGTTAAGATGGCAGACCTTGAGGTTGCTATAAATATTAACAACGCTGAGTTGATGGATAACAATGACGTGCATAAGGTTGCTGCGTTGGATGTTGCAAGTTCAGCCCTGTCTGATATGGTTGCGTTTGGTAGGTCAGCATTGAAGCAAGAACTTGCTGAAGCACAATTAGAATACGAGAGACAATTCTCTGTGGTATATGAAGATGTTGTTGGTCAGCCAATTGATATGACGGACCGTGCTGCAGCTAAAGAAAAGTTAGCAGATGCCAAGAGAGCAAGAGGTACTGAAGCTGAAAGAAGTAGGGTAAGCGGAAGAATCAGGTCTTACGCAAGAAGTATTGGTGATGCGTTCAGTACATTCTTTACATCGCACGAAGCACTCGATGGTTTGATGGACAAGATTTCATCACTACCGGGTGAAATGTTTGGGGGTCGTACTCAAGAGTTGGTTACCGATAGGGTAGATGAATCTTCAAGACGATACAAAGAAAGAAAGATGTATGTCGAGTCTGTTATCCAAAAGAAACTTCAAGAAATCTACGGAAAGAAATGGAGTAAGCAGGAGCGTGCAAATAGAGTCAAGAAGGTAACAGGTATCTACGTAAATAAAGAGGCCGTAGAACAAGCGCAAGAGGCTTACAACAATGATATGACAGGTACTAATAAGGCTGCTCTTCAGAAAGCTATAGAGCAAAACGAATTAGTCCTTAGTCAAAACCAAATGTACTATCTGTATAACCAATACAAAGACCCTGCTAATAAGGGAGCGTTTGAAAAAATGTTTGGTACAGACTACGCTCGTATTATGGGGGAGATTGAAAACGGCTTAACACCTGAGGTAAAAGCATTTGCTGATTGGCAGGTATCTGAATTTTTTCCTGAGTTGTATGAAGTCTACAATGAGACTTACCGCAACATATACAGAACTAATATGCCTTGGAACGTACACTATGCCGGTAGAATATATCGTGAAGGTGTAGAACAAGAGCCTATTGATTTGTTAGCAGATAGTAACATATACAATACTGCGGTAGGGGCTGCATCTACAAAGGTTAGAACTCAAAATAATTTAGCTATCCGCAAGATAGATGGTACTGACGCATTGATTACCTATCTATACGATATGGAATATTTTGCTGCATACGGTGAGACCATTCGTGATATAAACAAACTGTTTACCAATGACTATATTAAGTCAGCTATAACAGATATACACGGTAGCAAGGTAATGGCTTTGATTAATAATCAAATACAAAAAATTGCTGCGAAGGGTTTAAGAACTGAATTCCAAGATAAATTGGTGAACGGAATGAATAACGTGTTTATCTTATCAAGACTTGCATTTAGTCCTGTGGTAATGATTAAGCAGTTGACATCAACCTTTACCTATATAGATAATATTGGTGCGAAGAATTGGATTAAGTATGGTGCTAAAAATATTGCAGAACTAAAGAGTGTGTATCAAGAGGTAGCAAACAACTCTGTATATATGCAGGATAGAAAGAATGAAAGCATTATGAAAGCCATTGAAAGTTATAGCGATGGTAATATGCAGACGTTTGTCCCTAACCAAACCAAGCAATGGCTTATGAACTTTATGATGTGGACCACTAAGTTTGGTGATAGAGCGGCTATCTACCTTGGCGGTTTACCTAACTACTCTTACTATAAAGCACAAGCATTAGCCCAAGGAAAAACTGAGCAGGAAGCAATTGACATTGCGATTCGCAAGTTTGAAAGAGATACAAAAAGAACTCAGCAGTCAGGTGATTTGCAGGATAAGGATATATTCCAAACCTCTAACCCACTTGTTCGTGCAGCGAATATGTTCTTAACAACACCTAAGCAATACCTAAGAAAAGAAATTCAAGCCGTACGTAACCTATATAGAAAGGTAGCAGCTTGGGATAGAAACGCAGGAAAGGGAACTGTTGGACAGAATATCAGAAGTTTTGTAATGTACCACGTGTTTATGCCTGTGTTGTTCCAATACGTATCTATGGGTCTACCGGGATTGTTCCGTAGTTGGAGAGAAGATGATGAAGATGATTTGTTACGTGCAGGTATCATCGGAAACCTTAATGCTTTGTTTATTATGGGTGAGGTTGTTTCAGGATTGGGAGACTACTTTACAGATAAGCCTTGGGCAGGTGAGGGTACTAAATCTTTAGGGGTGTTAAATATCTTTAGTGAGATAATGCAAGACCTTAAAAAAGCAGACAAGACAAAAGACCCTGAGAAAAAAGCTAAAGCATACAAAGATTTCTATATGCAGTTAATGACGTTGAGTGGTATCCCTGCTCCTACCTTGAATAAGTTTATTGAAAACTATGGTGATATAGGTAAGGATGGCGACATAGGAAAAGACATCCTTAGGTTGTTAAACTTTTCAAAGTATCAAATAGAAGGACCTGCTAAAAAAGACAAGAAAGAAAAGACTCTTGAGCAAATGAATAGCGAGTACGATAGACAAAAGAAAAGCGAAGAGAAGGCCAAGAAAAGAGAGGAAAGACAAATGAAGCAAGGATTCGATGATGGCTTCGGAGAAGGATTCGATGGTGGCTTCGGGGGTGGATTTTAAATAAATAGTTATGCCATTTAAAAGTGAAGCACAAAGAAATTGGATGCACAAAAACCTACCAAAGGTTGCTCAAAGATGGGAGCGAGAGTATCCTTCAAGAGAGAAACTTCCAACAAGACTACATCCTAAAGGAAAAAAGTAGTGTCTTCAAAGACACAGTAATTGGTATAGGGTATACAACAACATACCATTTAAAACTACTACCGATATAAACTCTAATATTTTTTTCTGCTCGTCAGACATAGGGGATGTATTTAAAGTTGTCGGCCTTATCAAAGTAGGCCATTAGTTCTTGGTCGTTGTATGAACCTGTACGTGGTTTTCTGCCACCCCATCTGATAGTTCCTAATAGTGACGTGATGCGTGAGTAAACTATACCATCATCACAAGCCCATATCATTACAGGGTTTAGTCTTTTATCTGCCAACTTAACAAGCTTACGTGCTGCGACAGGAAGAGGGTATGCTTTCTCGTACGGTCTAAGTCTGCCCTTTACTTCAACAAAGGATATGAGTTTACCATCCTTGTCATAAACCCTATAGTCTACATCGTTAGGGTCAAGTTTTTTATAAGAGCCACCGAACATCCTGACGAATGTTTCTATTGCTCTTTTCTCTCTCGATAAATCTGCGTTGGATTCAAACCTCATTATAAATCCATCATACAATTTATTGCGGTGTGTCCTCCTATGACAACGCCACAACCAATAGCTTGCTTTTTAAAGTTCTTTGCGTAAGCGGCTGCGTATGATTTAGAATCAATCCCACAACCAACCTGCATACCAAATATCTTGAAGTTCTTTCCTACACTCCATTCGGTGTAGGCTTGTGTATGTATGTGTCCCTGAACCGTAGACATCATATCATTCTTAGATTTAGTTCTTGCCGTACCACCTTCACCGTGTACATACTGAACGCCATCATAAACAACCTGCTCTACCCAATTCCATTTAGTTCCGAGGACCTCGTTGTAGGATTTAATCCAACGGCTTGGTATCTGTGAATCAAATGCCTTGCGCATTATAATCCTGTCGTGGTTTCCTATACACACATCAGCCACAGGGAATGCCTTCTTCCATTTCTTGACGTGCTTGATTGCCAAGTCAAGTTCATCACCACCACCCATACCATCAGGGTCTGTGGTATGAAAGGAGGCGTAATGGTTGTCGATTATGTCCCCAATAAAAATTACTTGATTACAATTATGTCTTGCATACATATCCTTGCAGAAGTCAATGTATTCAGGGAGAGTAAATGGAGCGTGGATATCGCCAATGACGAGTATCCTACGCTCCCTGCTATTAATGAAGTCGTATGCAACCTTCTTGTTTCCTTTTAGTCTTGGTCTAAAGTCATTATATTTCATCCTCTACTGAGTTTTGTATTTCTTTTAATCGTGTTATGAGTTTTGATATCACAACTTTTAGTTCATCAAACTCTCTATCGATTAAGCTTTCGTAGATTTCGGTAGCGGAGTCGTTGATTTCTTCCATCAGGTGGTTGATATGCTTAAGTCGCTCGTTATCGTATGCTGATGGTTTCGTCATTAATTTTTATCCATTAGGCGTAGAAAGTCTTCACCCATTGTTGGCTTGACTTTCTTTATGGCGGTATATATTCTTCTTGATATTTTTCTAACCTCTTCTTTTTCTTTTAAGGAAGAGTCAGTTCCAAGGTTTGCATAAAGCCTGCAGTCCATAAATAAAAGTTTGTCTAACTTCTTTTTGTCCGACCAAGTTTTATACCCCACTATCTTATTTATTGCTTCAACTGTATAGTCCATTGTACATATGATTTAATTTTTTAAGAACCTCTTCCTCGCTACCTTCACGGGTTCTCTGTCTCACCATTTCAAAGATGCATTCGAATCTTTCACGGTCTCTATTAGACTCTAATTGTTCTTTTTTTAGACCATCTACAAGCGAATGTAGTGATTTATTTTCTTTCCGCAAAGAAAAAACTTCTTTTATTAACGAATTGGTATCTAAAAGGTGTATAGATTCGTCATCTAAATAGGTGTCTCTGTATACATTATTAAAGTTCTCTCTGAATTCTGCATCTGTTTTCATATACCATTCTACATTCTTTAGGTAATGAATAATTGTTGCGTGATTCTTTGAGAGCATACGCCCGATTCCTGAGAGAGTGTAACCCCTCTTATTCATAATGTATGCGAATGTCATTCGTGCATTGACATACTTTCTTTCACGACACGTATTATCTATGTCGCATTCAAAGTGAAAGTTAATTGCTCTCTTCAGTAGTTCTTTGTGTGTTGGTGTTATGTGTTCGTTTAACATTATAATATGATTTAATTGTTTTGTTGTCAAGTATTGCATCCAAGTATTCATCACATTCGACAAAGTCTATGTCGACTATGAGTGGTATCTCTTCATATTGTTTTAGATATTCTAAAACGTAAAACTTATTTACGGAATAGATGACTCCGTATACCTCTTGAGACCATCCGTTAGACACAGGAAGGTACTCAACCACAGAGGCAATGTCATATATCAACTCTTGTCTTGCCTTGAAGGATAGTCCTGTAATCTTATCCTTAAACCAATCGTCAATATCAAACCTACTCGCCTCTATATACCTCTGTTCTAAATCCATACGTCTCTAATTCTTTTAACCTATACTCTTGAAGCTTTGACAATTTACCCTTAGGTGTTTTGACTTCACTAAAGATTACATTAGAGTTTGGGGGGATAGCAATGATGTCAGGTATACCGTTTTTATTTGTCTTGATTAACTTCAATACAAAGTAGCCCTCGTCTTCGAGTTGCTTTATTCTTTTGCTCTGTATTTGTTGCTCGGTCATCTATTACAAATTTAGTAAATCCTTTTTAAAGTGATTAACAGTATAGTCTTTCTTCTTTGATACCGCTTTGTATATCTCTTTTTCTATTCCTCCTTTAGAGAATATCCAATAAACATCTGACTCAAGTCTATCCTTTGTTGTCATCCTATCTCTGCTCTGCCAATAGCTTGTTGCTGAGAAATCTATGTTGTAGTATACAAGAGCATCTGCTTTTCGTAAGGATATACCCTCACGTCCTGATACAATTTGTAAGGCTATACTCTTACTTGTGTCTTCAAAGACACTAAGTTCTGTTGTCAAGTTTTCTGCTCCAAATACTTGACGTAATGCATTGAGTTCCTCTTTGAATTTATAGAAGATTCCTATCTTCTTTCCTTTAAATTTCTCCTTGATAAACTCCGCCTTGCTTATATCAAGAACAGTAGAGTTTCCTGATTCAAACTTTATTGTACCTGAGTATAGTTGGTGAAGTTTCATCATAAGTTTTACAGGAGTGTCAGCTAATATAACCTCATCCTTCCCCTCTACCACCAAGTTCTTTTTTAGTTTAGCGGTAAGGGTATAGATAATCGGCTCAAGTTCTACCTCAAGCACGTGTTCTCTTGTGTCAACCTTAAACCCCGCCTCTTTTTGTGAATAGGATATGGTGTGCTGCTTCATTGCATCTAATATGGTATCCATTCCGTTGGAGTAGTCTTTAATCATCAGTCCGTTTATCCTTCTCTCCCTAACATTCACGTAGTCATCACAGAATCTGTAGAAGTTTTTATAAGAGGTGAAGGGGTTTCTCTTTATCCCATAAACTTGGTGATACATCTGACTGTAAGACTCAGGAGTTGGTGTACCTGATAATAGTATCACGTATGGCTGATGCTTTGATATTATTTCCTTTACTTGCTTTGCACGTTTGCTTGGCTTTGGAAACGCACCCATACTGTGTGCCTCGTCAAGTATTACAAGTTGATACTTACCCGTGTCTTCAACCTTATGTAGTGACTCGTAGTTGATTACATCTAACTGAAAGTGGGGAGCAAGTAGTTCATAGTCTCCCTCAATACTTGATATAGCTTTCTTTTTTGTCACAAACAAAACGTGGTCCACGTCCATAAGGTTCGCTGCACTTAGACTTGTCAATGTCTTTCCTGTCCTTACTTCCATAGCGAGATATACAAACCCATTGGTAAATAGGTGTATACAAGAATCAGTTGCTATCCTTTTCTGATATTCTCTTAGTGTTATTTTACATTGCTTTTCTTCCATTTGTTTTTTGTAGTAGGCAACAGAGTTGTTTGCCTTTTCTTTTATCTCAGGGTATATATCGTACCTATCCACCTCTACTTTCTTGGCGTTACGTCCTCGACCCTGCGTTATTTCTTTCTTTTTATTTAGGATACCCTGCAATAACAATGCTTGTTTGTACATCATCTCGTTACTGTATCCCGGTATCCGTGGCATCACTTTGATTCCATTATCTTTTTTAGTTCTATACATTTCTCATACTCTTCTATTGATTGGAAGTAATAAATCATATTTGTTACCTCCTCTTTCTTTAATGGCTTTGCGGGATTGTGGACGAAATACCCAAAGTCTGTTATGAGTATCTCGCCCGCATCCAATTTATTTACAATGATGTCATATGAATTTCTCATAGCAACATCAAGTATGTGTTCGTCATCCAAGTAATCCATCATAGTTCCATTGTTTGTTGTGGCTCTACCTGTGGCTTAGGAATTATTCTCAACCATCTTCCGCTTGGGTCACGCCCCTCTTCGGGATGCATACCTGTAGTAAACAATGCATAAGCAACAAGCCACTTATAGAATCGTGTACGTGATATAGTCATCTTTGCCTTTGGCCCGTAATCAGGATACTCGCTAATGAATTCCAAATACAAATCTTGCTTCATCAGTTTAACACCCTCACGCAGCAGTTGATTCTTTTGGTGACCCTGCACCAACCCACACCACTCGATAAAATCGTGTGAGGTTTCTGCTGATAGTTGTCGCACCTGCAGGTTAACAAACTTGCTCTTAACCAATCCTGTTGTAAGATAATTTCTCAAGCATTCAACCATATAGTTGTCAAACAAACACCAATCATCATCATCCCAATCCGCAAAGAAGTGTTTGCCAAACTCATCCAACGGTGTATTGTTTTTGTTGTAGTGTTGGTGTAGTTCAATCTCCCACTTACGTCTTGCAAACGAATTACCACTACCCTTGATTGCGTAGTTGGTAGTGATTGCAATCTTCGGAGACTTTGCAAATGGTATCTTGATTGCATCCTTGTTCTTCTTCTCTAACGTTAGACCCTCTGTTACTACAGAGAATAATCTTTCGAAGTCAAAGTTCTTTTTAACATCATCAAAGCATAGCACTTGCGTGTCTGCTGAAACTGTTTGATATGGAAACGAGCGTTCAAAAGCAAATGCTTTACCGTCTATAACGACAAGCTTTTTCATTTGAGACAGAGCGTTCATAAACAAACCCTTTCCTGTACCACCCTCAGGGTTATCGCTAATCACCTCATCATTTAAGATTACTGCAGGGCAGTATGATAAGTTCTTGTATCCGTGCATCAAGAATCCAATTGTACTTTCCATTGTTTGAATTCTGTTGCCATCATCACCACAGATTCGTGAGATAAACTTTTTGTACACGCACTCATCAAACTCACAGATGTTAAACTTACGGTCAATCACGTGGTCTTTCCAAACGTATCCACCAAGGTCTAAGTAATCAATAGGTTCAACCGAATCCTTTGTAATCATAACTGCGCAGTTCTTGTAGTACAGGTATGACGTGTCTTTGGTATCCTCAATAAAGTAAATGTCAATCGTGTTGAGTAGTGTAAGAAACTCTTCTCTAAAATACCTTACGTTGTCTGCAAAATAGTTGTAGATGCTGAGGTCATCCAAGTCAATTAAGTGATTCAAAATAAAATCCTTTATCTCTTTCTCTGACGTATGGTCAATGAGGTTATTGGTTACACGTACAAACACGTAGTTCTTACCACCCTCAGGACAATACTTATAGAACCCATTGTCTTCTAAGAATTGCTTGAACAGAATGTGTACAATCTTTATCACACCCTTCTCGCTCTTTGTCCAAAAGCTTTGTGCCGAGTTCTCTTTTTCTACTCTGTTGATTACAGACTCGATTGTCTCGCCATCAAGACCCGACTCTTCCAATTGATGGCGGACTTCCTTTTTTGATACACCCCTGCGTAGCTTGGTTTTTATTTGGTTCACTCTGTCTTCGTCCTCATAATACTTCGTACCAAAGTTACTTGAGTTTGCATATGCTGAATCAATTGTACGTGTAATCTCTGACTGAGGAAAGTCTTGTGTAGCATATTGATTGAGTACGTATCCTGCTAATGATTTGTTGATGCCGTAATCATTAAATGCCATTGCCAATACAAAACAGTTTTGGTTTCTCTGCCCCTCAACCATTGGGTACTTCTTTGCCCACCACTTCACAAGGATATCAACCACCTTGTTCTCATCTGTGATTGGTATAGTTGGTCTGTCTCTGTGTGAATGTACCTCTGTGTATTCAGGTTCGTCTACCTTATCCCATACAGAAGAGTTCTCATTGATATAGATTAGCGGGTCATACGATTCATAGCACACACGTGATACGTTCTTACACATCTTATCAAAGTGTGGCGAATCAAAGTGTTTCTGTAGTGCGTTGAAATAGTTAACGTGATTATCTACGTCTGCAGGTATCTTAACCAATGCTTTTAATCCATTACCTGATGGAGAAATAAATACAGAGTAAATGTATTTGTCTTTGGTTAGGGTCTCCTTGTCTTGTAACAGTTCCTTTTTCTTTTCGTAGTCGTCAAAGTCTAAACAAATTAAACCGCTATGGTCAATCAATGATTGGTCGGTTCTCTTTGTAAACTTACCACTAAAGCAAATTGCAGGTAGCATTTTCTTTAGTTCGTTGCGCTCAGTTTTATTCTTCTCCAAGCGTATGCGCTTGATTAAATCTTTCTGCGCCCCATTCTTTATTCTGTTGAGTACAACCCCAACCTCTCTATGGAATGGTGTCTCTGTTTCTTTAATGTTTTTGAATATGGTGATTGTTCCTGTCATTACTGTGCTGATTTTATGTTGATTTTGATTTTATAACTAATTGATTTTCAATATCCCTGTCGGTAATGTCATTTTTATTTTTCTATAATTAAGAAATAAAAAAAATATATATAATTACTACTACTACTATTAGAGTAAAAAAATATCGGCAGGGTTTATAGCCAAAAAAAGGGGAGCGGACTCCCCTTCCTTCGCTATAGTTATTGGTTAGAACGGCAGGTCAGGTTCTGCTTCCTGCTGCACCACTTCTTGTTGAGGTGCTTGTGCTTGTGTGTTCTGTGGCGTGGCCTCCCAAGTGTCTAACTCGCAGTAATACTTACCGCCCTTTGAAAGTTTTACATCAAGGTTTACCCAACCATTCTTAGCATTGGACTTCATCCATACGACTGCGTCCTCTACTTTAATTGACATACGTCCCACGACAAAGTCGGGGGCATTTTCGTTTCTCTTGAAAGAGAAACCATCTGCAAAGATTTTTTCTTGTTGTTGCATAATACTAATTAATTTTAATTTGTCGTTCCAATGTGTCTATGATTGAGAGAATGACAGTATCTTTCTCTTGACGTGTTCTGCAGGACATTGGAACATTAACCCACAACACACGTCTTTTCTTTGGTGTCTTTGAAGACACAAATTTATAGATAGTCTTCCACATAATAAAAATTTATATCATCAGTAGCATTATCGCTAAAGAATTTATGGTAGACTTCAACCGCTCGCTTGACTTTATCCCGGCCACCTTTAACAAACTCTTCAGTTGGTCTGAAAATTCCGAGCATCTCATTGGTCTTATCAATCACATAGAACACTAACGGTTTACCAAATAGTTGTTGGTAGATATAGCATTGACTATCATAATTGTACTTACGTGCCGACCACTTGAAATCAGATATATTACTTGTTGTCTTGATGTCAATTAGCATTTCAGGGTGTACGATATCTGCCTTACCCTTCCACATTAATCCTTCAATCTCGCCAACGGCAGGTACTTCATACTCATTGCCATCGTTTCTGATGTCATCATAGAAATCCATATTGCCCATCATCACATCAACAAGTTTACGAATCTGTAGGTTCTCTTTCTCAAGTAGAGCAAACTCAAGATTCTTTTCTGCAATAAACTCCTTGTATGCTTTGGTGTTGCGTGAAGATACATCCACAAACTCCCACTCCTCTGCCTTGTGTGGCTCAAGAATAAGTTGGTGGAAGAGTCGACCTTGAGCGAATGCTTGGTTATCGGCTCGGCTCACACCAAACTCTTTTGGATTGGTTAGTAGTGTACCTATGTCTGAATTGGAAAGGTATTGCTTTCCAAACTCTCCGTAGTATTGAGAGTCGTCTTTAAGTTTTTCTAAAATAGTATCCATATTATTTCGATTTAATTACGTTAGCGATTTCTTTCTTAGCTGCCGCACCAATATTGTACTTACGCTGCAGTTGGTCACCGATTTTCTTGAGTCCAAGTTGCTTGTTCTCAGATACATACTTGAGAACCTTAACCCAATTCTCATCGTCAACCTTTAGTTCAATCAGCGTTGGCTTTAATGGTGTTTTCTTTGCGGGTGCTTTGGTAGTTACCATTTCGGGAACATCCTCACCTGTCCAAAGAGACAACCCAAGACCGTGCATTGCAATTGCTTTTGCAGTAGAACGTTGGATAGTTTTGTTTACATCTGTAGCAGTTACCTTATCTACAGGTAGCGCATTGTTTCTGTAGTCCATCACAGGTAGGTAGTCGATATGTTCCATACCATCTACTGTGATGCCAACCTTTACCCAAGCCGAACGACCATCGGTAAAGTAGTTCCATCCTGTTGCAGGGTCTTCGTAAACATTACGAGTTGCTTCAGGATAGTTTTGCTTGAGCATATGCCAAGCGTTCGCCCAAGACAGATAGTCCATCTGTCCTTTTCTCTCAACCTTTTCACGCACGTTGATTGCTGAAAGGTTTGCATAAGTTGATTTTGATTTTACTGTGTTTGCCATTTTAATTTAATTTAATTGATTTAATTTTTCTTTGATTTCGTTGTACCGATTAAGTATCCTCTCTCGATATGATTTGTATGACTGTATTGTCTTCTCACTATTCTTACCATTGACTTCATTCCTGATTTGTTCTTGAATGCTATCAAGTTTTGTACGATAGTTAGACAAAGCTACAACATAAACTCCATTTCTCCAACCTTTTTTGTGAAAAACTTCAAGTTCTTGTGGATTAATATTGGAATAGTAAGTGCCTCCCCTCATTGTATTCAGGATTACAACCTCTGTTGTTTCGTCATCTCTTACAATCTTAACTCCGTAAACGAGTCTTGATTTGTAGCCATCACCATCAAGGATTACTGCGTACTCATCTTCTAAAGATTGATTCCACACATCCTCTAAACTATACCTCTTCATCTGCCATCTGATTTAACACGCTAATATAATCTGTGTCGTGTGCCAACCTATCCTTCACCACGTTGATACCGTGGATGATTGATGAATGTGCGATTGGATATCCGTTATCTGTCATATACTCTTGGATATACACTACACGCATTGGTCTCTTGTGGCACAAGTAATAAAGCATCTGTCTTGCATCTACAATATCACGCCTCTTGTTCTTGGTGAATAAACTTTCCTTGTCGATGTTGAATAGTTCACATACTTGTTCTACGTACTGATTAAAAATGTTTGCTTTCATTCGATTGTTTTTTTTCTACTCTCGTAGTCCGAAAATATTTCATTGAAGGACGAGAACAGGTCGTTTAAAATTAAAGTTGTGCGGTCTGATTGTGTCTTTGAAGACACTCGCTCTCTTGATTCCCATTCCTGTATCTGATATGTATCATCAAGGTATTGGTCATCGATTTCTTGTTCACGCATCTCGGTGAACATCTGTTTTGATTTTGACATTTGATTTTAATTTAAAGTTGAGTAGTGTTTGTCACCCACTCAATGTTAGACTTTGATTTTTCTTCTTCCGACAGAATTAGCAGTACCAAGTACCCGCATAAATCAAACAACGTGTCCTCTGTTTCATCGTTGATTCCTCGGTTCTTGATTCGTGCTAACTTGTCATCTATCCTTGCACGTAACGAGTCACTTGCATTGCCCTTGCTAAAGATATTGATTGGCTCAAGTGCTGAGTTGCCATACGCATCGTTCTTGTCTTGGAGCATCTTACAAACCTTGTCTGTAACCTCCTTGATTCTTTGCTTACTATCCTTCATAACTTGATATCATTTTCCAAATGTAACCTTCAATCTTTTTCAAGTCCTTCGACCTCTTACCTCTACTGCTTTGCTCATACTTGAGTAGGTAGTTGCCATCGCTTAGCATCTGCACATAGTGTCCGCCAATGTACTTGATTACATCAGTACACTTGTTGTGAAGTTCTGCAAACCTGTGGATACCTTGGTAGTCCTCTCGCTTCATCATCACTCCTGTGTCTGCGAAGTCTGAGATGGTTAGTTCTTCTTTGTCTGACATTCTCTGAAGTCGTTTAATGTACTTTACGTTGTGGGGGTCTGACATCTTCGTGTACAGAATCTCATCCCTGATTAAATGTTTCATACTGTTTAATTTAATTCGTTAATACCGCAAAGGATTGCATCCCCCACGATGGGATGTCCTGCGATTTCAGTTGCTTGATTGTTTCGTGGAAGTCCAAACAGTAAACCTTCTTCGTTTACTACTAAGACCTTGTCGTTTAGATAAACAAATTCAACATACCCTCCAACGAGTTCTTGCATTTGTTTTAGTGAGTTGATTTTTACATCACGTTCTCTCGAACCATTTGATTTTAATACTACTGCCATTGTAAAATGATTTAATTTGTTAAACGAAAATAAAACAAAATTTAGACACCGCCAAATTTCAGGTCAGATATTTTTACATACCAATACCCGTTGATTAGTTCCTTGTCTGTGTCTTTCCATATGGTACGTGGCCTGTACTCTGCGGGAAGATGACCAACCTCAATGCAAACCTTTACACCAAGGTTTAGTGCCTCGTCAATCTCCTCGTGTGATTCAAGCATAGACTCTGAACCATCATCGTAAACTGCAAAGAGTTCGTGTGCCAACCAATACTCCTCACGCATCTTGTGTGTGTATCTCATCTCCTCGGTTACATCTAACCAAACGAAGTTGTCTTTTGTAATGTGTATCATTTTTTTTTGATTTAATTTAATAATTAATAAAAAGCAGGAGTGTCTTTGAAGACACCCCCGCATTGGATTTAGTTTTGGTATTTCAAAACCTCATCCTCTTTGAACCAACCACCACAGGAGGAACAATAGTAATTTGAGAAACCATCGAAATCTACATCCCCGTAACAATCAATGCACGTTGGAGTCTCTGAAGTTGGGAAGTCATTGTCATCCCAACCATACTCGATAGTTGTGTGAGTTTCATTTAAGTCCACGTCTGATTCAAACAAGCTTGGTTCTTGAGGAACGTGGTGCTTAAAGCTTTTGTGTAGTTCTGTGCTTGGCGTAATCTCTTGTGGATTGAAGTACGTCCAAGCAGTATACGTTCTACCTTGACTTGTCACCTTGATTTGCTTGCGCACATACCAACGTGGGTGTCGCTCTAATGCATCAATGTTTTTGAGTTGCGTGTCGCTCACCTTGAACAGGTCAACCACCACGTTGTGGCCTACACCTTTCTTGTCAACCAAGTAAGGAAGTCCCTTGATAACCAAAGGATATTTATCTGCAGTCGTACCACGACCAATGTACTTGGCATTCTTTAAGTAATGAAAGTAGTTACCGAATCCTTTCTTTAGCGTGCCGTATACTGCGATGAGGTTCTCTTGAAGTACGTTGTCTTTAGAGTACCAAATGCCATCACGATACGTATATAAGTTGCGATTGTAGATTTGGAATGAGCGTGTGCGTAGGTTCACCGAAACAAATCGGCAGTCGTACTGCTCAAGTTCTGTCTTCCAAGTCTGACGTGGCTTGCTACCAAGTTGGATTGCCAATGCTTTTGAATCACAAACCTTGTCGTTGCCAAGACCCTTGATAGTCCCGTTCATCATTAGCATCTCGTCTGTGTTGCGACCACACACGAATGGGTGTGTGTTCTCTTTGTTGATTGCACCAACCGTAGCGTAACGGAAGTGAGCAATGAACGGACGTTCTGTAATGAGTTGCTTGTACTCTTTTGATTTGTGATACGTCACCTCGAAAGTGTCGAGCCAAATAATTCCCAACCCGTGAGGATTGATACGTGCTGAGTTCTTTGCAACCTCAGTTGGCATCACGTTGTTCTTCTGTTTGATAATAATTACACACATAGTGATTTGATTTGTGAGGAGTGTCTTTGAAGACACTGACCTCTGATTAATGTTTAATTCTTGTACAAATATAGTCTAATTTATTTGACTATCCAAATTTATTTTAATAATTATATGTATTCTTTTTATTCAATAATTATACATATCTATATATTAATAATCATCTGATAATCTTTCTCCGTATCCGTGGGTCTCTATGGTCGGGTATCTGTCTTTACGATATGGATACCTACTTGACTCGTAACATTCGTGACACCAATACCCCGTAGATATTCCGTGGGCATCGTGCTTCTCTTCTCCTTCGCTTTCACAACCTCTGCAGTTTACGACTTGGTCTATCCAAGCATCTCCCATTCCTAACTCTTCATACTCCATCCATTCTCCACATTCATACCTGCTGAATCCTTCGAACAAAACTTCATCTGTGTTCATACACTTTACTTGATACTTCATAATTTATTTATTTAATTGATTTTTAATTCTCTCCCAATACGGAAGCGTTGATTCTTTCAGGTGACCTCGGCCACCTCCGTTCCACTTTCTTGCCACCACCTCTGCGAATTCCATAAAGGATTGGTCTTCACAACAAGTTACTTGCTCTGCCATAATGTTGAACATCTCGATAGACTTTTCTCTGTTCCATCTATCGTCCAACGTGTACCTGAATGGAGCGTTCCACTTGCGTAGATTTCTGTTCACCTCACGTACCATAATCGGACGTATCTGCAGGCAACCTGCGGCTTTCTCCTTGATGTTGTATGCATCGTCACTACCTCTACTCTCTACGTAGATGACCGCCTCAACGAAGTCATCCCACGTGGGTTCGTAGTGTGTCTTTGAAGACACAACCTCGACTGAAATTGTATCTTCAATTGCACATTGTGTATCCACTTGGATACCCTCTGTTGGTTTGTCTGTGAATGCAACGCCCGTAAAAATAAGCGCACTTGCACCCGCTAAAATTTTAAATCTTCTCATATTCCTGAATTGTTTCTGTGACTGCATCAGCAATCTGTTCGTTAATGTATTGGATAATCATATCCTGTCTGTCCTCAAGAAGGCATTCAAAGTAGGTTCTCAAATCTCTGTCTGATTCACCTACGATTTCATAAAACTTTTCTTGCTCTGTCTCTGATAAAAACTCTACCGCATCGCGGATGTCTGTCGTGTGCCAAGTGAAGGCGCTTTGATTTTTAATTTGCATCTTATTTAATTTTAATTGTACCATAATTCATCCAACATATACCCCTTAGTTCTAATGATGTAGCTTATGAAATTATCCATATGCTTTTCATCCTTAAACTCTTTTGTTAAAGTCCATAGACCTTTGCCACCATTGTATCGTGGCTTTCCTGTTTCAAATTGTAGTGTTACTTTCATTTTTAAAATTTAATTTGTGATTGTGTCCTCAAGGACACTATCGGTTTAATACTGCGGTTAATTTACTGCGGTCAATCCAAGGATGCTTAGCGATGTTCTCGTTGTACACCCTGTCGATGGCCTCCCATTTTGAGTGCGCAGGGAAGACCCTGATAAGTCTTCCCGCATAACGCACCTTGTAATACCTCTTGCGCTCCATTACTTTTTGAATAACTCGTGGTAGAACAATGAACCTGATGCAAAGCATAGGAACGTGATGAATCCGCACACGATGGTGAAGTACAAGTACGACACGAACGTGTGACTGATGTCTCCGTACAAAGCGTATAGCACACGTCCTGCTGATACGTAGACGAATAAAGCGGTTAATACTGCGATTACCTTTCCTGTGGTTTTGAAAATTGATTTCATAAAATATTGGTTTAAAAAATTATTGTTACCTGTTTCGACCTCTTGGTCTCATCAGCGCAGGCACACACCTGCGGACAGGGAGTAGTGTCCTTGAGGACACTACCCGTTCTGCTTACGCTCTGTACCCGTTTGTTAAAAGGTCTCTGTCGTAGTGGCTTTCCGCATCCAATCGTCTCATAGGGTCAACAAAGTTGATGACCCCACGATTTATTCTGCCTGTCTTGATGTACTTGTTGAAATGCTTTGCGATTCCAATAATCTCATCAGTCTTGGCCTCATCGCCATTGTACATAGACTTGATAATCGGACGAACCTTTTTGAGCAATGATGCGTGACTGCCATTCGGATTGTTGATGCTGAAGTCCATAATCGTGTAGAACAATTCGTAACGTCTCATCATCTGCTTAACCGATTGAAAGCGTGACACAAGACGAACCTCAATCACGTTGGCTTTCTGTTGTACTGCCACGTAGCGTGTACCTTGGAAATTGCTCTCCATACGTGGGTTAGCATTGCAGTAACGATTGCCTAAGCGCTTGCGAAACAATGCGAATACGATTGCAAGGTTCTCACGTGTAGCGTTGAATAATTCCTCTCCTGTCATCCCCTCGCAAGACAAGGTAACGTGACCTCCACAACGATGGTCAGATGGCGAGTAAGAGTCCTCGATTACTTTACGTGCATCGTGCATCATTGAGAATACCTTGTTTCTCCATTGGCCTGCAGGTAGCAAAGGTAGGATGTTGGTAACTGCCTCATATCCGCAAGAAGAGTCACGTTCGAATCCTGCAAAGAGCGGTGTGTTACGTACTGCCCCACGTGAGAAACGTGATTTCTCTACCTCGAATCCAATACCGAATTTGCATTCAGCATCGCCCGTTTCAAGCATTGTAAGGTTTCTGCGGTCTACTGATTTAAGTTGAGCGATATCAGTATTCTTAGCCCCTTTGCGGTAGTCAAGGACACCGACACGTGACGTGTGATGATATCCGTTTACGCGACCTCTGTTGTATTGTCCGTTCTGAACGTGTAAATCGTTCTCGAAGATTTCTGTGTAGTTAATTCCGTTGTTCATTTTTCTGTGGTGTTGTGGTAGTGTCCTCAAAGACACTACCGATTCTTAATTTCTGTTTATGCTTCAAATGTTCCGTTAATCATTGCAAGAACCTCACGTACCTGTTCTGCGGTATTGCGAGTATGAACCTGTCCGTTGGCATCAATTCTCCAAGCGACATTGTCCCCGTTTGGATTGCGGAACGACAATGTGATTAAGGTCTCTACTCGGTCACGTTGTGTAGCTTGCTCTGTGGCCTCTTCGATTGCCTGTTCTACTGCCTCGTTGATTTCTTCTTCTGTAGCGTCCTCTGAATGCTCTAAGGAATCAAGGTCAATGTCTCTTCCGAATTCCAACAGACCTGCCAATGAGCGGTTCGCTTGCTCTCCTGCATTGTCACACATTGTGTTGAATGCTTCCAAAATTCGTGGGTCAAGATTGGCCGCTTTGATGACCTTGTAGAAGTAAGATTTTTGCCATCCAAAGACCTTGAGACCGAAGTCCGCTTTGCTCCATTCGATGCCCTCTTCACGAAAGACCTCTTTGCCCTCTGCCGAATCGAACCAATTTACTGCCTGCTTGACAAGACCTGCCATTGACATCGTGTGCTCAAATTTGCGCTTCTGAGCATTTGCAACATTGCGCTTTGCTCGATTGATTTCGTTGAGGTTAATTGCTTGCTTAACCTGTGGTAGGTTTAAGAATGCTGACTCGATTGATAATAGATTGCTCATAATTTGTTGTTTTTTTGAGTTAATTAATTGATTTTCAGTTACTTAAGTTAAATTTAGTGGGGCTTTATCTCCCCCGTTGGTACAAATATAGACTATTTCTTTGATATAACAAGCACAAATCTCGTCTAATTGTATTCTTTCTTTCGTTTACAGATTAGACAGGCCTGTTCCCTTAGATTTATTTAGGTCAGAAATTTTTCGTGCAGGGGCTAACCGATGTCTTCGGATGTCTCGCATCGGGAAACGGGGAACGGGGAACGGGGCGCAGGGTCATTGTGTCCTTGAAGACACTAAACTTGAACCTATAGTTTTGGTTCGCATCCTGTGGACGTGGGGCGCAGGGGCGCACACGTGAACGGGGCGAACGGGGAACGGGGGACGGGGACGTGGGACGGGGAACGGGGGCAGGATTGTGCAGGACAACAGGCCGTCACAACAGGCCGTCAGAAAAACGGCAAAAAATCCGAGCGGGGCGATTGAGACTCGACCCCCACCCCTCAAAAAAAAATCGAGTTCCGTAGCGGGCCGGCTTGCGTGCAGCCCAATATAACCCAAACACTACACATATCTAATAAAATTTTCGTATATTTGAATGATGAAAGGCTACATCATCGCAATAGAAAATAGAGTACCTATAGGCTTCGCATTAGGTTGGGCTTGGTACAGACGTGATGAGGAGTTTGATTACGGGGAGTTCATCCTCTATTTAGGGTTGATAGCGATAAATATAAAATACGAGTAATATGAAAAAATTTGGCGGAGTATATAAGAATACATTACCTCAAGGGGTAACAGGAATTCAGCAAGCAATCGATGTAAAGAATGTGAAGAGACAATCTGAAAAGGTAAACTCAATTGCACGAGGTATGGTTAAGGCTGATATTATCGCCACACGAATTAAAGAAATGTTTTGATTTTGATATACTGTTGATTTGATTTGAAGGGGGGGAGCAGAGATGCTCCTCTTTTTTTTTGTACCCCCTATAGGACTCGAACCTATAACCTACACATTAGAAGTGTGTTGCTCTATCCAATTAAGCTAAGGGGGCTTGTGTCGTAGTATGCTTATTTAGTGTCGTTCCTATGTCGTTTCTTAATAGTTAACTAACTGATTATCAATACTACTGTCGATAATGTCAATTTTTTCTTCAAAATTTACAGTAAGAAAATAATATAATATACTACTACTACTACTACTATAGGAGAGAAGTAAAACGACATTAGACATTTATTGTACAAGTGTTAGACATTGTATCTATTCACATATAAAATTACAACAAACTGACCGAAATATATGCTTTCGCATACAAAAAACTTTAGTATATTTGTAAAAAATCAAATAATATGAATGAAATTGGATACTCCCCAAAGAATTTAAAGTTCGACCAAGAGGGTCGTGACAAGTTAATAACAGGGATAAGCACCATTGCTGCGGCAGTAAAGTCCACACTCGGCCCTTCCGGGCAGACGGTGCTGATAGAATCGCCACACCACACACACGGCATTACAGTTACTAAGGACGGTGTTACGGTTGCAAAGGCCGTTGACCTATTAGACCCCACCGAGAACCTTGCGGTTCGTATGATGAAGGAGGCGGCAGACAGAACGGCTACCTCAGCAGGTGACGGTACAACAACTGCCATTGTCCTGACCGAGGCTTTAGTCAAAGCCGGTATGGAGCACATCAGTCCTGATATGAATAAGACGGAAGTTCTACGAGAGTTAGTCACAAAAACAACAAAGATATGTGACAACCTTAAGAAGAGCGCACGTAAGGTAACCAAGGGTAGGCTAAAGGACGTAGCAACAATCTCCGCCAACAATGACACCACCATAGGCGATATAATCGCAAAGGTGTACAAGGCCGTTGGCGAGAATGGTATCGTTACGGTTGACAAGAGCCAAACCTCTGAGACGTACTACGAGACTACAAATGGTATCAAGGTGGAGCGTGGCTATACGTCAAACCTATTTATTACCAACCACGAGAAGGACGAGTGTGTCCTTGAAGACACTCATATACTTGTGTCTGATGCTGAGATAAGTAACGTCCTTCAGATTGAAAATATTCTGAAACCAATTATTACAGAAGGGAAGAAGCTACTTATTATTGCACCGTGCTCTAACAATGTCAACAACACGCTTGCAGCAAACAAGATGAAGCGTGACCTGAAGATATGTACCATCAACCCACCATCGTTTGGATACAAGCAGCACGAGTTGATGCAGGACATTGCAGTTAGTGTTGGCGCTACATACTTTAGCGAGAAGACAGGTGATGACCTGAGCCACATTACATTTGAGGACCTTGGTTATGCATCACGTGTAACGATAGGTAGAGATGATACTGTTATCATTAAGGACTCTAATATTACAGACGAGGCAGTTGATGAGAGAGTAAATCAGCTTTGGGCAGCACACAAGAACACAAACAAGAAGGCAGATAAAGATTTTATCCTTTCACGAATCGCCTCCCTTACGGGAGGGATAGGTGTTATCTATGCCGGTGGACAAACAGACCTTGAGCAGAAAGAGTTGTATGACCGTATTGACGATGCAGTATGTGCAGTACGCTCCGCACTTGAGGAGGGAATCCTTCCGGGTGGAGGAGTAGCACTATACAACGAGGTTAACAACATACTGAAATCAGGAGGAGATAGCGTGGTCGATAAGATTTTATCAGATGCACTACGTGCACCCTCAAATCAGATTTGCATCAACGCAGGTAAAGACGAGTTCTTCTATGAGTGGGAGAAGCCATACCACTATGGTTTAAACGTAAAGACAGGAGAGTATGGTGATATGTATAATATGGGTGTTATTGACCCATTGAAAGTTACAAGGTCAGCACTACAGAATGCAGTATCAGTTGCGGTAACTATTCTATCTACTAACGCTATTATTACAATGGCAAGAACTTACGAGGATGCCAATCTATAATGAAAGCAATCTTAGAATTTAATCTACCCGAAGACCAACCTGAATTCAATACTGCAATCAAAGGTAATGATTGGAAGCACGTGTGTTGGGAGATGGACCAATTACTTCGTAAACATCTTAAGTATGATGATGACCTTAAAGAGGATGAAGTTAAGATGCTACAATATGTTAGAGATGAGTTTTGGAGAATGATGAATGAGAGTAACTTAGATTTATACGCAGAAGAATGAGAAATAAATGAAATGAGGGAGTGGTGAGTGAAGCAGTTAGGTAAAACACACAAATAACAAAGGTTAACATTACGATTGCAAACCTGTAACCTTGAAAGACCCGAAGCCACTCTTTCTATTTCATAACGAAACCTTTAACACCAAAGAGAAATGACAACACCACTACAAGAGTTCTATGAGTATATGGAACAACAACAATACTTTATAGGTAATGATTTGTACAAAAAGTATCACGAGTTGCTTGAGAAAGAGAAAAAAAGTGAAGTAATTGATAAGGTTGACCAATTACAACCTTGGCAAAAAGAGATTCTACAAAAACTTGAGAGTGAATCAAGTCTAATAGAACTATGTAACAGAGACAATACTGAGCGAGGTATTGAAAGAGATTAACCTTTAACACCAAAGAGAAATGAAACCAATAGGTAATTACATTCTAATAAACATAATAGAAGAAGAGATTGAAACCTCATCAGGATTGATACTATCAGGAGAGGAGGCTAATCAGCTTAGGTATAAGAAAGCAGAAGTTGTAGAGGCCGGCACAGACGTTAAGGTGATAGCATCAGGTGATACTATCTATTACGACAGTCGTGCAGGATATACAATGATGATTAACTCAGAGTCTTACACCATCATTCGCGAGACTGATGTCGTTGTTGTTTTATAAAAGCATTCATCTCTATTATCATATTACGATACACCTTATCGGTGTAAGAGACATTCTTTAAGAACATAGGATTTACAGAAGGGCTAACGGGGATTTCTTCCCCGTTTAGTTTTTTATACATACTGCCTATCATACGTCTTCCTTTGTACGAAATTTCGTACAATGCTTTTTTGTGGCCGGACCTTTTACGGAAGACGGTAATCCAACCGTCACGTAGTAGCTTGTCAAATCGGTTTACATCCCAAGACAGTAGTTCATCAAACTCATTGAACTTGTCTTTGCTAAAGTATTTCTCAGAATAAAGGAATAGGAGCATATCAAGTTCTCCTGTTGAGATTCCATACTTAGCTTTTACAAAATATCTTATAACCCTCCAATACTTTAAGTAGTCGTTCGGTGGAGGTTTCCTGTAATTTCCCATAAAATTAAATTCATATCTTTGTATCAAAGATACGAATTATGGCAGACAAGGATAAAAAGAAGGATAGTAAGAAATATACCAAGGGCGATATATCTGATAAAAAAATAAACTTAGACCAATACACGTTTAAGAATTCAGATGTTGTAAAGTGGAGTAGCCCTAACTATTCATTGAAAGAGCAGACCCCTACCCCAACATTGAAAGGTATGGCTCAGCTTGGTAGTACAAAATCTCCAATTAGCTACTACAACAAGAAGCGTAGAACCGCAGGTAGTAGATTTAGAAATAGAACAGGAAATGCCTAAAGTTTCAGTATCTACTTATAGTAGTAAAACAAAAACCAAAAGACCGGGTGTGCATTCTAAGAATGCAAGCAAGGGTCAGAACGGATATAAGAAACCATATAAAGGACAAGGGAAATGAATAAAACAATAAAACCTTATTTCACAGGAGCAAACAAATCAATGGGCGGCAAACCTGAAAAGTTTGGACTACCATCGAACAAGCAAATTTCAAATAGCGTTTACGCTTCTTGTGGCAAAAAGAAAAAGTAATGCCTAAAGATGCTTGCTATAGAAAAGTAATGAAGAGTTACGGTAAGTGGTCAGCACGTGCTGCACAGGCTACCGCTAAATGTCGTAAGTCAAAAGGAAAGGTTCGTAAATCTAAAGCAGGGTCTAATCTAAAAAGATGGACTGCTGAGAAGTGGGTAGACACAAGAACGGGAAAGCCTTGTGGCACAGGAAACAAAAGCGAATATTGTAGACCATCAAAAAGAGTGTCTTCAAAGACACCGGTTACAAAGTCAGAGATGTCCAAAAGCACCCTAAGAAAAAAGCAGGCAGAAAAAAGGAGTATAGGCAAGCAAGGTGCGAGCGGTAAAAAAGTATCTGCAGTAAGAAAAACAAAAAAATAAATGGCGGATAAAAGCAAAATGAAATGCAATGTCGTGAAAGCAAGCGACAGGGCGGGTAAGAAAAAAATGGTTAAGGCTTGTGCTAATGGCAAGGAGAAGTTGATTCACTTTGGCGCAAAGGGCTATGGTCATAACTATTCTGCTGCAGCACGCAAATCATTTAGAGCACGTCACAAATGCGGAACTGCTACCAACAAGTTGAGTGCAAAATATTGGGCTTGTAAGAAGTTGTGGGGCGGTCCGGGCAAGAGTACGGCCTCTTCCCCTAAGGGTAGAAAAGGCAAGTATTAGACGAGAATTAATAATATATAAAAGCTATCTTTGTAGCAAATAAATAATTATGGGAAAGCTATTAGTAAAGTGGGGTCTATGGATTCAAGAGGTATGGTGTAAATTCCAATGCTCTTGGAACAAGTTAGTATCTAAACTTATGTTTAAGACAACTGACTGTCCCTATAATCTATGCACTTGTAAAAAATAAAATGATATGAAATCTAAAGGGTTAGGAGATACGATTCACAAGGTAACATCAGCAACAGGAATTAAAAAGGTTGTTGACAAAGTTAGCAAAGCAACAGGCAAAGATTGCGGTTGCAACAAGAGACGTAAGGCCCTTAACGAGTTATTCCCTTATAACCAAGGTAAGGATTAAAATGACTATGTCTGATTTGAAAATATATTTTTTAAACGTAAGCGCATTCGCTTTGTCGTACTCGCAGATTGATATGATACTAAAAATAATGTTGTTAGTATTATCCATTGGATATACTGCACAACGTTGGTACTTGTTAGACAAGGAGCGTAGAAATAAAAAAAATGAGGGCAATAAATAAAATTATTGTTCATTGCTCAGCAACACGAGAGGGGCAAGATATAAGTACAGAAACCATCAAAAGATGGCACGTAGACGGTAGGGGATGGTCAGACATTGGATATCACTATGTGATTCTATTAGATGGCCGAGTTGAAATCGGTAGACCTATTGGCAGGTCAGGTGCTCACACCATTGGAGAAAATAAAAATAGCATAGGCATTTGCTATATTGGAGGTGTAGAAGAAGATGGTAAGACACCAAAAGACACAAGAACGGAAGAGCAAAAGAGAAGTTTAACTAACCTGCTCATTACTTTGAAATCAATCTATGGTGACGATGTGAAGATTCACGGACATAGAGATTTTGCAGCGAAAGCCTGCCCAAGTTTTGATGCTACGGAAGAATATAAGTTTATATGAAGAAGATATTAGATTGGTTCGGGGGTAGTGTCGTAAAAGACATAATGGACGGATTGGATAATCTCTTTACGTCTAAGGAAGAAAAGATTGCTGCAAAGGCTGCTATTCAAAAAATGCTTTTAGATAAGCAGCTTGAGTTGCAGAAGATGCAAACCGATGTTATAATCACAGAGGCAAAAGGTAATTGGCTACAAAGAAGTTGGAGACCTATTCTAATGTTGGCCTTTGGGTTTATAGTTATATATGTAAAGTTTATTGCGCCACTATTCGGATTACCCATACCTCCACTTGAAAATGAGTTTTGGAACTTGTTACAATTAGGTATTGGTGGTTACGTTATTGGTCGCACCGGAGAGAAGATGATTAAGACCTACTCCGAAAAAAACTGATAATTAAAATCAGTACCTTTGTATTTTAAAACGAGGTTACATATATGGCAAGAATTAGCACATACCCTATTGACGATGTAATATCAGGAGGAGACAAGTGGATTGGCTCTGATGCTGCGTTTGCTAATGCCACAAAGAATTTTACAGTAAACAAAGTTGCCGCATTTTTAAATTCGGCAAATAAGATTGAATCTCAATCTTTAATGTATAGGTATCAGGATTGGCAAACGGGTGATTCAAGGGATAACGGTACAATTTCATTTTCAGTTCCGCAACCAAGCGAGACAGTACCATTTAGTAGTATAACAGATTTAAAGTTTAGTCAGTACACAATAGCTATGGCGCAGGTAGACACGTTCTATACTGCTCCACTTATTGGTGCTTATGTTTTAATTACCAAGGCGAGTAATGTTTCTGATTGGGCTATATATAAATGGAACTCATCTAATCAAGATATAAACGAACCTCTATTTTATGATATAGGGTTGACACACGTATCAAGCAATGGTGTGTTCAAAAAGGACGAAGAATATTTCTTATCTTTGTTGCAGCTAAATTCAATTGGTCCTGCACCAATACCTGACAAGAATTACGTACACGTTCAAGGTACTCCTTCTGCAGTTTGGGTGGTGAACCATAACTTAAATAAATATTGTTCTGTATCTGTTGTAGATAGTGCGGGTACTGAGGTAATAGGAACTATCGATTACAATGGCTTGAACACAGTAACAATAACATTTAGCGCACCGTTTTCGGGCGAGGCGTATTTTAACTAAAAGAAAAAATAAGTTATGGCAATTAGATTTTTAGACAACTTAAACTTAGAGGAGAATCAGTTACTGAATACCTCCCTACAACAAGTAGCTACCGACCCAACGGGATTTACGGGGCAAATCATTTTCAACACAACGAGCAACACATTCAAGTATTACGATGGTAGTGCTTGGGTTGAGTTAGATGGAAGCGGTGACATCTCAGGTGTGACTGCCGGTACAGGTTTGTCCGGTGGTGGTACATCAGGTACTGTTACTGTTAGCGTTGATTACTTAGGTAGTGACAACATTATTCTTTCTGCTCCTACTGCGGGCAAGGTCTCGGCTAACGATATCATCTTGTTTAGTGATGAGACTGATGATAATGTTAAGAAGACGTCTATTTCTTCTCTTCCATTTACAGATAATACAGGTACGGTAACTTCTGTAGGCCCTGCTAATGGAACATTCATTAGTAGTTCAAGTGCAGCTATTACAGCCTCAGGCACACTAACTTATGACCTTAGTGCAACAGGAACGCCAAGTGCCACCACATTCTTAAGGGGTGATAATACTTGGGCGACTGTTAGTACGGGGACAATGTCATCTTTTGATGTGGCAGGTGATTCAGGTCTTGCTCAAACAATTACAGATGGAAACACAATAAATTTCTTAGGTGGTGAAGGTATTGTTACTGACTCAGCAGCTACGGATGATTTAAACATTGTACTTGACCTTACGGAGTTGCCTATTAGAAGTCAAGTGATAGACCCTAAGGGAGATTATTTAATTGGATTATTTGATAAAGGGTCAGACCAAAACAAAACGCTTATTGGTGGTATTAGTCTTAGTATGTTTGCAGCACCAATTGCTGATTTAAGCATAGCTTCAAATAGACTTACTAACGTTACTGACCCAACTGCGGCTCAGGATGCGGCTACTAAAAACTATGTAGATACTACGTTTGCAGGTTCAGGTGCTCTTATTTTCCAAGGCTCTTATGATGCTTCGGTAGCACCTCCATCAGTAGGTGTTTTACAAGGATGGACGTATGTGGTTACCGTTGCAGGTGATGGTGCAGGATTCTTTAGTCCTGCATTAGAGGTTGGTGATTTGATTATCGCTAACATAGACACCCCAAAAACTGCATTAGATTGGACTGAGGTTAACAAGAACATTGATGTTGCAACTGCAACGGTTCAAGGTATTGCAAACTTCCCAACTGCAGGTGGATTAAGTGTATCAAGCGGTGCGGTTAGTATGCCTAACGTTGTTACTGCAGGTAGCTTTGGTTCTGCAACGCAATCACCAAGTTTAACTGTAGATGCTAAAGGACGTGTAACGGCTATCTCTAACAACTCAATTCAGATTACCTCAGCACAGGTAACAGACTTCTGTGATGACGTTGTGAGTTGTGTTAAGGATAGAACTGAGTTTGTAGATACAATCGGTGATGGTGCTACAAACCCTTGGGTAGTCAATCACAATTTAAGAAGTCAAGATGTAATGGTTGAACTTTATGATGCCAAAACATTTGAGACGTTAATGGTAAGCGTTGTAAGAACAGACCAAGACAATGTTACAATTACAACTGCTAAACCATTACCTCCAAGTGGAGCAAGAGTCTTGATTAAGCAGATTGGATAAAATAAAATAAATATATGTCGTCAATAAAATTCAAAAGTGGGATTGACGTTGACGGGACGATGACTGTAAATGGTAGCGAGATGGGGGCTAACGCCTTCACCTCGACTCCCATTCCTACAAACAATAATCAACTCGTTAACGGAGCAGGGTTTATAACTTTGGCCCAAGTGCCCGGTGAGTCAGATACTTTAGCTACAGTTACAGGTAGAGGTGCTACAACAAATAGTGCTCTTACTTTAAATGGTAACGTAACCTTAGGTAAGGACGCTGATTTAATATTTAAAGACTTATCAGGAACTTTCCCAACAACGGGAAAAGGTTTTGATTGGACTTTAAATAATGATGGCGCAAGAATCTATGCAATGCAACCATCAAGCGATTCAATTGATTTTGTTTTTAAGCTAAGAGATAATGCAACTCTAAATGATAGATTTGTATTTTGGGTGGATGACTACACAGGTGTTAATGGAGATAGATATCCTCTTGTTATTAGAGGAGGAACTCAGTTTGATTTAGTAGATTCAGCTTTATATACCAATGGTACTATAAGACTTTCTAACACAGGTGCTTTGTCAAATGTCACAAACACCAATTGGGATAACGCTTACAACAATCAGATTACAAAACTTGCCGTAACCGGTAACGCAACTAAGACATTAACTGCTACTCAACAAGATGGTGGTACGTTAACTGCATCTTGGACAGACAACTCGGCTTCGGTAAGCAATAAAAAGATTACACTATCTGCAGGTTCAGGTATGAGTGGTGGAGGAGACTTCACACTAAACCAAACTTCAGATGAAACAATCACACTAACTAATAACGATAAAGGTTCTTCTCAGGATATCTTTAAAACAGTTACTGCATCAGGAGGTGGAGAGCCTATTGTTGCATCAAGTAATAATGATACATTAGGGTTTGTTGGTGAAGGCTCAATAACTGTAACTACAGATTCAAAGAATCGTACTGTAAACATAAGCAGTAGGTTTCAGGATTTATCTATATCAGGTACAACATTAAGTATTGCTGACGGAAATTCTGTAGAAGTACCAACCTCTATAGGTCCTCAAGGTCCTAAGGGGGATACAGGTGACCAAGGCCCTATTGGGGCTACAGGGCCTGCCGGCCCAAAGGGAGACACCGGAGCAGCAGGAGCAAAAGGAGATACCGGAGCGAGAGGTCCTCAAGGCGAAACAGGAGCAACCGGAGCGGTTGGACCTGCCGGGGCTAAAGGAGATACCGGAGCAAGAGGACCTGCGGGTGCTAAGGGAGACACGGGGGCTAAAGGCGACACCGGTAATGGAATTGCCAAGACTACTCAGGTTGGGTA
>ENA-OUOG01000535-OUOG01000535.1-marine-metagenome-genome-assembly--contig:-NODE-535-length-49864-cov-11.905879_pt1 | contig 49864 bp, 46 predicted proteins | sample MGYA00248635_ERZ508505 | MGnify/ENA primary metagenome ERZ508505 (study PRJEB26176, sample SAMN06267871) | marine metagenome | isolation source: Saanich Inlet, British Columbia, Canada | place: Pacific...
TTCACTGCTTCGACCAGTTTTGGGTTTTTGTATAAATCTGCCATGGTCATGGCCAGTGCTTTGGCCGCATAAATCATTCCTTTATGACCAATGGACATGCCCGTACAGGCCACAACAGCCCATGAGTGCCATGGCCCTCCGTTAGAAGCAACGGTAGCCGACATGCGAATGGTAGGAACAATTTGACTCACATCACCCACATCGGTCGATCCGCCTTGAGCAGGTAGTGTTTCTTTGAGCGGATGGATGCTTCCGTCAATGCCCAGTTGTAGTTTTCCGGCTTCTTTTAGAATGGTATTGGCGTAAGTTACTTCTTCCTCCGAATAGGTGATTTCACCTAAAGCTTCCATATTTTTTTGCATGACCTCTGCTCCCGTTCTGTTTACTTGTATTTCATAAATCCCAGAAATAAGCTTGGTTTCATAGGTAGTTCCTGTCATCAAAGCGGCTCCCTTCGCGATGGCTAAAGCACGTTCGTAAAGAACATCAACCTTTTCGCGATTGTTTTCACGCAGTCGAGTCCAAATTTGGGCAAAGTCAGGTACAACATTGACCACATCTCCCGCCTTTTCGATTTGATAATGAATTCGTGAAGTCGGTAAAATATGTTCCCGATAGTAATTGAGTCCCGTTGTATATAACTCCATCGCATCAACGGCACTTTTCCCATTCCAAGGATCAGAAGAAGCATGAGAAGAGCTCCCGTAAAACTTCACGCGAAAATCAACCAAAGCTTTACTACTTTGTGTACCAGCTTCGTTACTGTCTCCCGGGTGCCAATCCATACACACATCCAACTGATCAAAAACCCCAGCACGTGCCATCCATACTTTAGCAAAAATGGTTTCTTCGGCAGGAGTTCCGTAAAAAATGACGGTTCCTTTTAGGGTCCCTTTTTCAATTTGTTCTTTTATGGCAACGGCAGCGCCAAGACTCGCCGTTCCAAATAGATTATGTCCACAGCCGTGACCAGCTCCCCCTTCGACACGAGCCTCGCGTGTTGGCTGCCTTTTTTGGGAAATTCCTGCATTGGCATCAAATTCACCCAAGATGCCAATTACTGGGCTTCCTGAACCATATTTGGCCATGAATGCAGTGGGAATATCCGCAACATTTTCGGTCACTTCAAAACCATTTTCGCGGGCATAATCCATGAGTTGCTTGGACGACTTGTATTCTACAAGTGACGTTTCAGCCGCTTCCCAGATTGCATCACTGGTTTGGATCATGTTTTCTTTTTGGGCTTCGACAGAAGCCTGAATATTTTTTTTAATCGTTTTTACGCTCTGCGCATTCACAATTAATGGAGCAATAAATAGTCCAAAAGAAAGAATAAAATTGACTGTTTTTTTCATGCGAGAAGTTATATTTCCCTTAAATGTACAATTTTAATTTTTTGTACATTCAACATCAAAATCGTTGTCATGCAAAACATTACCATTATTAAACGCTCCCTCATCGCCTTCTTTTTTGTTTTCGCCCTAACACAACTTGGGCATGCACAACGCAGAAAAGCGAAGGTCGCTGAACCGGCTTTTGACCCTTCGCTCTACAGTTCACTTAACTACCGTGAGCTTGGCCCTTTTCGAGGAGGAAGAGCAGCAGCCGTAACAGGTGTTCCAGGTCAACCCAATTTATTTTATTTTGGCGCCACTGGAGGCGGTGTCTGGAAAACGGAAGATGGCGGTAAAACCTATGTCAATATTTCTGACGGCTTTTTTGGCGGAAGTATTGGATCCATTGCTGTAGCTAAAAGTGATCCCAATGTCATTTATGTTGGCGGTGGGGAAGTCACTGTTCGTGGAAATGTTTCTTCGGGTTATGGCGTATGGAAATCAGAAGATGCCGGGAAAACATGGCAGTTTGCAGGATTGCCAAAATCACGTCATATCCCTCGTATAGTAATCGATCCGCAAAACCCCGAAATTGTCTATGCTGCGGTCTTAGGAAACATCTACAAACCCACCCAAAATCGAGGGGTGTACAAAAGTATTAATGGAGGAAAAACGTGGTCAAAAATTCTCTTTGCTGACCCGCAAGCTGGAGCTGTTGAATTAGTCATGGATCCCAACAACTCGCGGAATTTATATGCCGCCACTTGGCGTTTACAACGTACTCCCTACAGTTTAAGTAGTGGTGGAGAAGGCTCCGCTTTGTGGAAAAGTACTGACCGTGGCGCAACCTGGACAGAAATCAGTACGCATAAAGGTTTTGCTGAAGGAACACTCGGTATCATTGGGGTGACTGTTTCTCCCTTGGATTCGGAACGCGTATGGGCAATTGTTGAAAACAAAGAAAAAGGTGGGGTGTATCGCTCCGACGATGGTGGCATGAACTGGAAAAAGGTAAATGACAGTCGTGCTTTGCGTCAGCGCGCATGGTACTACACAAAAATATATGCCGACACCCAAGATGTAGACGGCGTTTATGTGATGAATGTTTCCTATCATCATTCTACCGATGGTGGAAAAACCTTCAGCTCCCACAGAGCGCCACACGGAGACCATCACGATCTATGGATTGCACCAGAAGACAACCAACGCATGATTATTGGTGACGATGGGGGTGCACAAGTTTCCTATGACGGAGGTGAAAGTTGGAGTACGTATTACAATCAGCCAACCGCGCAATTTTATCGGGTCACAACAGACAATGCTTTTCCCTATAGAATTTACGTAGCACAACAAGACAATTCAACCCTGCGGGTTAATCACCGAAGTTTTGGTAGGTCAATTGGAGAAGACGATTGGGAAGAAACTGCCGGAGGAGAATCAGCACATATCGCCATTGATCCTACCAACAATGAAATTGTTTATGGCGGAAGTTATGGAGGCTACTTAACACGTGTCAACCACGATACTGGCAGCGAACGCGGTATCAATGTTTGGCCAGACAACCCAATGGGCTATGGAGCAGAAGGTATGAAGTATCGTTTTCAGTGGAATTTTCCTATCGTTTTTAGCAAACATAATCCCAAGCGTTTGTATACTTTTTCCAATCAGGTTCACGTCACCGAAAATGAAGGGCAAAGCTGGGATATAATTAGTCCAGATTTAACTCGAAATGACCCAAAACGTTTAAAATCGTCGGGGGGACCCATCACCCAAGACAATACCAGTGTTGAATATTACTGTACAATTTTTGCGGCCAATGAATCTCCTCTTCAAGAAGGTTTATTGTGGGTGGGAAGTGATGATGGACTTGTTCATATTACCAAAGACGGTGGAAAGAACTGGACCAATATTACGCCAAAAGGAATGCCCGAATGGATGATGATCAATAGTGTCGAACCGTCCCCTTTTGATGCAGGGACCTGTTATGTAGCAGGGACGCGCTACAAGCTTGGTGACTTTTCTCCTTATCTGTATAAGACCACTGACTATGGTGCAAGCTGGACACGAATAGATAAAGGAATTCCTTCTGAACATTTCACGCGTGTTGTTCGTGCTGATCCTAATCGCAAAGGCATCTTGTATGCTGGAACAGAAACAGGCATGTATGTTTCATTTAACGATGGACTTCGTTGGGAAGCTTTCCAACAAAATTTACCCATAGTACCTATCACCGATTTAACGATTAAAGATAACAGCCTTATTGTGGCAACCCAAGGGAGAAGCCTTTGGATGCTTGACGACTTAACCGTCTTACACCAGCTGGAAAAAACCGTGGATAAGCCCGTACTTTATACGCCAAAACCCACCTATCGTGTCCAGGGTCGTGGGGGAAGAAGCTCGCTTACAGCCGGGACAAATCTACCCAATGGGGTCATTACCCATTTTTATATTCCAGAAGTGAACGCCAAAAAAGATAGTGTAGCCTTAAGTTTTCACGCCTCAGATGGCCGCTTAATCAAACGCTTTAGCACCGAAGACAAAAAGAACAAACTGACCGTAGAAAAAGGGGGGAATCAATTTGTTTGGAACATGCGCTATGATGGTGCAGAACGCCTTAAAGGAATGATTTTATGGAGTGCTTCGCTTAGTGGAGCAACAGCAGTTCCGGGAAAGTATACCGTAAGCTTAAGCTATAATGGGCAAGAAGAATCGAAAGAATTTAGCATTCTACCAAGCCCTTTGGCCGAAACTACCGTGGAGCAAATGCAAGAACAATTTGACTTTGTCAATGGCAATAATGAAACCATAGATGCTGCCCACAAAGCCATCAAGAAAATTAGAGCTGTGACGAAAAAACTGACTGAATTTCAAACCAATTTTAAGGAAAATGAAGCTGCAAATGATTTACGCGCAAGCGCAAAAGAATTGACAACAAAGCTGAGTAATATTGAAAAAGCGCTATATCAAACACAAAATAGAAGCAATCAAGACCCGCTTAATTTTCCTATTCGTTTAACGAACAAATTGGGACACATTAATAACCTGGTCATGCGGAATGATTTCCCTCCTACTGCACAGGATAAGGCTGTTCGAGACGAACTAACACAGGCCATTACAGCCCAGTTGAGTACATTCAACTCGCTAATGGACAAAGACGTTAGTGCTTTCAATAAAGCATTCAAAGCCCTAGCATTGGATTATTTGATTGAATAGAAAAGTTACCATTGTAAAAAACCCTGCTTTTGCAGGGTTTTTTTATAGGTTAGTTTTTTATTTCAACTAAAATCTCATTCCGTCGATTATAGAATTTATAGGGTGCATCGTAGGACAAAACAACCGGAGATCCAAGGGTTTCTTTTTCTGCTTGTTTTAAGGCAGTTAACAATAATTCCTTGTGGGTTTTTTCTTTGCTTTCATTGGAGTATCCACTGTAACGAATGGCGGCAAAATAGCCTGCTTTAGCCTGGTAAACGGCAACTCCTTTTCCTTTCGGTTCTGGTGCAATTGAATCATATTTTGCTGGAAGCACAAACTCCATTACTTCTGAAGGGCCGTTTTTATCCATATAAACGGGGGTGGTCATGGCAATCTTCTCTCCTGCAGAATTGTTCCCAGAAATATAGCGAAACAAGGCATTGAAATTATTGTTTTCCGTTTTGGAGCTTTCCACTCTCACCTTCATGGCCGGGGGATAATAACGAATTTCAATTGAATTAATGGTCGAAACGACCTCATAGGCCTGGGATTCATAGGATTGCATGAGCACTAAAAATAAAGAGATAACTATAGTTTGCATTTTATTGTACAAGATAAACCTTTCTACTGCATTAAATTAAACCGTTGATTTAACGATTTTTATTGCGGAGACGTTCTTTTTCCTTCTCGACCGAAAACATGGCAAATGACTTTATTTGCAAGAAATGAGACAGCAGTCCAATCCCCCATCCAAATAAGGCAAAGTAGGCCCAATCGATCTTAGCGTTATTGTAATAATCAAGGGCAAATAAACCTAAATTGATGATTACATAGGTCAAAATATGACGATAAAAGGCGACATTGGCTTCCGCTCGATCGTGTAATTCTTGTTCAGTCATGGCAAAAGATTTAGCGTTGGTTAGAATAATTTAGGGAAAAAAATAGGTGTCTTTTCTTTGTAGGTCTGATAGTCTTTGTCGTCTCCCCATTTCTCATCAGATCGTTCTTCAAGTAAATTTACTCCACTAACTTTATTGAGCAATAGGTAAACAAAAAGAGGTGTAATGAGTGCAGCCCACTGCAAACCTTCATAAACAGGAACAGCGATGATGGTTATACCTGTCCAGAGAACGAACTCCCCTACATAATTTGGATGACGCGATTGTTTCCAAACGCCAATATTAATGAACTTTCCTGCATTCTTAGGGTCTTTGTTAAAGGCAGTTTTTTGATTATCTGCAACTACTTCATACAGCCATCCCACTATCCAAACTGTTGTTCCAATACCTAAAAACAGAATCTCGGTATTGGAGGGAGAAGAAAGGGCGATAAGCGCTGGATAAGTACACATAAATACCCAGAGCCCTTGTAAAATCCAGGTAAGTAAAAAACGAGTAAAAGAGGTTTTTAAGCGATCAAAACGGCCGTCTTTTCCAACCCGTTTAACACGGGTAAACAAAAAACTACTCAGTCGAATGGCCCAAAGTGTAATAAGTCCCGTAAGCACCAGCGATCTTAAATCCCAATCACCAAATAATTGTTGATGTCGGTAAGCCATATAGCCCATGGTCGATAAATACGTTATTCCACCTGTTAGGTCATAAAAATGCTCGGTTTGCGCAATAAAAGATGGAAGGAATACCAGGAGTTGAATGCCAAAAATCAAGAGCGCAGCTTCAAATAATAAGGTGTTTGTTGGGGTTGGGGTTCCTGCAAATATCAGTCCACCTACGAAAGCTAAAATTAAAAGGATAAAGAAATAGCGTAATACGATGTTGTTCATCTTTGTGTATTTTTGGAAAAGATAAGAAAAAAATAAACGTTCAATGATTCGAAAAGCTGTAAGGAAGGACATCCCCAACCTCAAAAAAATTACGGAAGCCTGTGCCCGTCACATGATCGCTCAAGGAATTTTTCAATGGAATGAACAGTATCCTTCAGTGGCTGTTTTTCAAAAAGACATCGAACAAGAAAACATGTATGTCTTTGAACTAGATGAGAAACTGGCGGGCTGTGTCATGCTGTCTTTTCACAAAGACGATTTTTACGATTCCGTTCAATGGCATACAGAAGATCAAAAGCAGCTTTATGTACACCGATTGGCCGTTCATCCAGACTTTCAAGGTAATGGAATTGCACAAAAAATGATGGATTTTGGTGAAGATTTTGCCCAACAAAATGGCTGTATCTCAGTGCGCTTGGACACTTTCAGCAAAAACCCGCGCAATAACATCTTTTACCAGAAACGCAATTACCAATTGGCGGGAAAGATTTTCTTTGCGCAAAAAAGCCCTCACCCTTTTTATTGCTACGAAAAAGTTTTTTGATTTATACTTCGCATCCCAAAAGCCTCATATTAAGGCTTCTTTGTAAAGGATATTTAACTACAATTCAATTTGTTGTGCTAGAGAAAATTTGTAGCTTCATAAAAAATTCTCGCATACACATTATATGTTATTCTATGGAAACGAAAACAGCCTATTCAAAACTTCTTGAACCTTTAGACTTAGGGTTTACTATCCTAAAAAACCGTGTCCTTATGGGATCAATGCACACCATGTTAGAGGACATCGATGGAGGAATTCCGCGGCTAGCTGCATTTTATGCCGAACGTGCCAAGGGCCAAGTTGGCTTAATCGTTACTGGAGGAGTTGCGCCAAACAAGCAAGGTTTAGCGCTCCCTGTTGGGCATCCGTTGGACAACGAAGCAGAAGCAGAAAAACACAAAGAAGTTACTACTGCAGTCCATGCTGAGGGCGGAAAGATATGCATGCAGATTTTGCATGTGGGACGCTATGGCTATACGCCAGAGAATGTCTCTGCCTCAAATACCAAAGCGCCCATAAGTCCATTCCCGGCACGCGAATTGACCGGAGAAGAAGTTGAACAAACCATTCAAGACTATGTGCATTGTGCAAAAATGGCACAATTGGCCAATTATGACGGTGTAGAAGTCATGGGGTCTGAAGGCTACTTAATTAATCAATTCATTGCCAAGAAAACAAATTTACGCACCGATGAGTGGGGGGGGGCATATGAGAATAGAATTAAGTTTCCACTCGAAATTATTCGCCGTACACGGGAAGCTGTAGGCGAAAACTTTATTATTATTTACCGGCTTTCCATGCTCGATTTGGTTGAAGGTGGTAGCACCTGGGAAGAAGTTGTTCAGTTGGCTAAAGCCATTGAGGCTGCCGGAGCAACCATAATCAATACAGGAATTGGTTGGCATGAATCAAGGGTTCCTACTATTGGAACCATCGTACCAAAAGCAGGTTTTGCTTGGGTAACCAAAAAAATGATGGGGGAGGTAAACATTCCCTTAATCACCACCAATAGAATCAATATGCCCGATGTGGCGGAACAAGTCCTTCAAGACGGCTGTGCGGACATGGTTTCCATGGCTCGCCCTTTTTTGGCAGATCCCGAATTGGTGCTCAAGTCTATCGAAGGAAGACCAGAAGAAATCAATACCTGTATTGCCTGTAACCAAGCCTGTTTGGACCACACCTTTACCATGCAAGTTTCTTCTTGTATTGTTAATCCACGCGCTTGTCATGAAACCATTTTAGTACATACTCCTACCCAAAATAAAAAGAAAATTGCGGTAGTTGGCGCTGGTCCTGCCGGACTAGAAGCGGCGACTGTTGCTGCCAAAAGAGGCCACAGTGTGGTCTTGTTTGAAGAAAAAAATGAGATTGGTGGGCAATTCAATATGGCCAAAGTAATTCCGGGAAAGGAAGAATATGGACAAACCATTCGCTACTATGACAGCATGCTAAAGAAATACGGCGTAGAACTTCGCCTGTCCACACGTGCAGAAGAGACAGCGCTTGTAAACGAGGGCTTTGATGAAATTATATTGGCCACCGGAGTTACACCGCGAACGGTTCAAATCGATGGTATTGATCACCCAAAGGTGATGAATTATGTCGATGTATTGTATAAGAACAAACCCGTTGGAGACAAAGTAGCTATTATTGGTTCTGGAGGAATTGGCTTCGATATGGCCGAATATTTAGCACACGATATGGCACACGAATCGGTTAGTTTAAACACCGAAAACTATATGAAAGAATGGGGTGTTGATATGACCTATGCCAAGGGAGGATCTCTAGCAGAATCTCCCATTCCACTTGCTTCGCCAAGAGAAATCTATTTGCTAAAGCGCTCGAAAGGAAAGCATGGAAAAAATCTGGGGAAAACAACGGGTTGGATTCACCGCTCAAGTTTGGCCATGAAAGAAGTAAAAATGCTTGCCGATGTAAATTACACTAGAGTAGATGATCACGGACTGCATATAACTAAAGGAGAAACGCAAGAAATTCTCGATGTCGACCATGTCATTGTTTGTGCTGGACAAGAATCCCTTAAAGAATTGGAAGCAGGCTTAATTGCAGCTAACCAAAAGGTTCATTTGATTGGGGGGGCAAATATTGCAGCACAATTGGATGCTAAAATGGCCATCAAAGAAGCGAGTGAATTAGCCGCAAAACTATAAATGGTCTTTTAATTATAAAAATGCAATGCATCTAAATGATATCCCCTCAAAAGAGTTTATACCTGGGCTTCATGGAAAAATAGTCCATGGAGAACGCCTAAGTTGGGCATTTTGGGAGGTTGAAAAAGGAGCAATTGTCCCAGAACATCAGCATCATAATGAACAAATGATGCATGTAGTGGAGGGTAAATTTGAATTTACCTTGAATGGCGAAACTCAAGTGTACACCAATGGCGCTGTAGTACAAATTCCGTCCAATAGTCCTCATGCAGGAAAGGCCTTAACCCATTGTCGTTTGATGGATGTTTTTAGTCCCATACGCAACGAATACAAATAATACTATGGAAATACTACTCACAGGTAAAAACGCTCTTGTTGGCGGAAGCAGCAAAGGAATTGGTCGAGCTATTGCAGAACGTCTTGCAGCCTCGGGAGCAAGTGTAACATTAATGGCTAGAAGTGAAGATCTTATGGCTCGAATTGTGGAATCACTTCCTACAGACAAAGGGCAATCGCATGGTTATTTGGTTGTGAATTTTTCTGATTTCCCTGCCTATAAAGCGCAAATGGATACTTTTTTTGCAAAAAACACAGTCGACATCCTCATCAACAATACCCAGGGTCCTGCGGCCGGAAGTGCCCTAGAAAAAGGAATTGAGGAGTGTCAAACAGCCTTTGATTTATTGTTTAAATGTGCTGTCTATACATCTAACTTGGCATTAACTGCCATGCAAAAAAACAGTTGGGGTAGAATTATTAATGTCGCTTCAATCACTGTTCGAGAACCGTTAAATTATTTAGCCCTTTCCAATAGTCTTCGATCGGCATTGGTGAGCTGGGGAAAAAGTTTAGCCATCGATATTGCCAAAGACAACATTACCCTCAATTCGATCTTGACGGGCTATTTTGATACCAAACGTTTAACCCAACTCTACACGCAAAAAGCTGAAAAGATGAATGTGACAGCAGAGAAAGTTAGAGGCGACATGGAGGCCCAGGTACCCATGCAACGTATTGGTGATCCAGAAGAATATGCCAATCTAGTTTGTTTTTTAGCCTCTCAACAAGCAAGCTATATCACAGGAACAAGTATACCAATAGATGGTGGCTTATTGAAATCTTATTAGCCCGAGGAGAAAATGAAAAAAGCGGAGCACATTATCGCTAGGATAGGACAATTACTGAACACTCATTTAGAAAAAAGTAAAGCTAAAGCAACTCCTGCATTGGATCAACGTCCGGCAGAAGAAATTGCAGAGGCTCTGCAATTAAAACAAGTCTTCAAAAAAGGGTTTCAAACTGAGCATGAAATCAGTTCTTTTGTTTCTACCTATTTGACCCATACTAACCACCTACAACACCCCCATTATATGGGGCATCAAGTTGCTGTTCCACATGATTTAGCAGGAATTCCAGAACTCATCCATGGAACCGTAAATAACCCCAGTTCTTTGTACGAAATGGGGCCAGCTGGCGCGACTTGTGAGGGGTTTATGATCAATTGGATGTTAGACAAAGTAGGCTGGTTTGAAGGTGATGATTACTATGACTTTCATTTCTCGCCGGGAAAAGCAAGTGGCGTGTTGACCCATGGAGGTTCCGTCGCTAATTTAACTGCCTTGGCGGCCGCTCGAGCTGCAATTGCAGCCGATGCTTGGACAGAGGGAAATCCATCCGACCTGGTCGTCATCGGAGCAGCCTCCGCCCATTATTCTATCGCCAGGGCTCTGTCTATTCTTGGATTGGGGAAAAAAGCTTTTTATCCTGTAGCGGTAAATGAAAATGAAGTCATACAAATAGACAACCTCAATGCGGTCTACCAAAAAGCCCTTGCCGATGGGAAAAGAGTAATGTGTGTTGTGGCCAATGCCTGTGCTACCTCAACAGGCTTATTTGACCCTCTCGATATCATGGGAGATTTTTGTTTACAACACAAGCTCTGGTTTCATGTAGACGGTGCCCATGGAGCCGCAGCCCTTGCAGGACCAAAAAGCCGTCATTATGTTAAAGGTATTGAAAAGGCAACATCAATTATATGGGATGCACATAAAATGATGCGTGTACCTGCCTTGTGTACCGCGGTATTATTTAAGGATTTCACCCTCCAAGCTGGCGCTTTTCAACAAAAAGGGTCCTACGTATTTCACGATACAGAAGTGGTCGGAATGGATTCCATGCCCTATACCATTGAATGTACAAAGTCGGCCTTGGGGTTAAAGCTTTTTTGGGCCTTTGCTCTAGAAGGAGAAGCGGCTATTGGGCACTATATCGATCAAACATTTGCATTAGCAAAAGACTTCCATGCACTTTTACAAAAAGAAGACAGTTTTGTCACTCCCTATTTCCCTGAAAGTAATATTTTGTGCTTCCGCTATGAAAAACAGGATGCATCAGATGACTTTCAAAAGGAACTCCGGTACGCCGTCATCAACCAGCACCGCTTTTATATTACCTCTTGTGAGATGAACGGGAAACGTTATTTACGTGTGGTACTAATTAACCCAGCTACTACCCTTGATGAATTGAAGGATTTAGTCCAAGAAATTAGAAAAATAGCGGCAGGGCTAGTCTGTTAAAAATAAGGACAAAATAAAAAACCCCTCTATTTACATAGAGGGGTTTTTAGTTGTGATTATACTTTAATTCATGTCCGCCGGAGAACTTAATTCAGGCAAGAAATTCATGTGAACAATGCGACGTCCCCACAACATTTCTAATGAAGATTCAAGACGAGTATTGTCTTGGTCATAGGCGTCTTTACCATACATTTCATCATACTTTTCCACTAACTTAGGAAACTGCTCTGTATTGGTTGTGTACTGATCACCATAGTTTTTGTGCGAGAATACAACCATAACAACATTTCCGTTACAACCAGATCCGCAATTCCATACATCCATAGTGAAAGGAAGTTCACTCGCCTTCATTGCAGCAGCAACACGTGTTCTGAAACGCCAGAAATCGTCTCCTCCATTTGCCTTAATGGAATAAAATATAGCCCGTTTCAAGGGAGCATATTCTGCACTTTCAGCTTCATATGAAGTGCCTTTATTGCGCCACCAGTGTTGGGTGTTCGCTGTAGCATGCATTTTTCCCACTGTTGATTGCCAGTAGTCATTTCCTACCTTGTCAATGGTGTCAAAATCGGACATTTCATCCTCCACTTGAACACGCCATAATTTACCCGCATCTGGTCCTGTTTCTATTGAAAAGGTATAATAGGCTGGCTGCCCACTTTTTGAATTAAATTTTTGTGTTTTCTCTGCCGCTAGTTTCATAAACTTTTCTTGCTGACCTTCTTTTACCGTTAATATACGGCTTATGGCCACCTGTGCGCTAAGCGTTGAAATTAAAAAGCTAAACGCTAAAAATAGAATTGATTTTTTCATAATGATTATATAGTATAGTATAGTTAAATTAATTGTTCTTCCCTGCTAGGTTAAAAACCCCATTTTCTAGGTGACCAACATGTACATAAATTTGGTCCTCATGGGCCCCCGATACGGCATCCCAAAATTTCTTAGCATCTTCTGGATTGTCCGACGATTGTGTGCTGATTGTTTCGGCAAATTCTTTGATGTTTGAAAAGCCACCGAAAAACTGTACATCTGCGCCTGACCCTTTAAAGTGGGTTGTATAACCTCCACCCAACTGAAGTCCTTTTTCAACATTAGGACGTGTTTGCCAGTTCATGTATGCCTTAGCCATTTCACGCATATTACCCGTTGTGTTATAACTCCCTACCACAAAAACGAATGGAATATCCCAGTCAACATCTTCTTTTGAAACAAAATTCATCGCTGGGTTATATGTTCTCATTTCATCCCAATGTCCATCAAAGAATGACCACCATTCTTGGAAAACAGCTCTAAAAGCTTCTTTTTCTTTGTCTGATTTGTCCTTCATGTTTTGTCCAATGGCTGCTCTAAAATCATCTTTTAATGCATCCTCAGCAGTGGCATAAACATCCATAATCATGACCGTAGCTCCAGAACCATACCAGTGACGGTAAACCCAGGAAGCTTCAATTGTTCTGTCTTCTCCCATGGCCATATCAGAAACTTCTTTGTGTAGCTTGACAAAAGTCCCTATTTTTGACGGATGAATATCGAGATAGGTGATTTCGATCACTGAAGGCTCACTCGACTGAGCGTTTAAAAAGTTTACACACAATAGTAATGTGAAAAATAAATTTAATTGTTTCATGTTGTAAATAATTTAGTTTGTTATAAATATAAACATTATATTTAAAGTTGCAATAATAGATTAAATGAGATTTTAGTTTTATTGCTTATTGACCATAATTTACCTTTATTATGCAAAAAAAAATAGACTACGGTAAAAAAGCTTGCGCATGTGCTGTCTCGCTGGATCTTCTCGGAGATCGTTGGACACTTATCTTAATTAGAGATCTTTTTAGAGGCCTAAATAAATTTTCGCAATTCTTAAATGAGTCCTCTGAAGGAATTGCAAGTAACACTTTGGTAGATCGATTAAAAAAATTAACAGCTCTTGGTATTATCAACTTCAAAAGAAAGGAAAGTGATAAGAAGGTGAAAGAATACTACCTCACGGATAAAGGAATTGATTTATATCCGTTGATTTATGAATTACAACAATGGTCCATTAAACATGTTGATTTTGAGTTTAAACCAGGCACAGAAGCTTTTGTTGATTTAACGAAGCAATTCTCTACACCAGAAGTGATCAATGAATATCAAACGAGCTATAAAAAAGCAAGATTGGAGCAGTTTGGGTTTTAACACCATCTTACGCAACAGCTTTGGGCGTTAGATAAAAGCGCATAAATAAAAGAATCCTTCATTAGTAGATACCACTACTAATGAAGGATTCCTCGATTTTGGTCTAGTCTTGAGTAATTAAGGTGTAGGCAACAAGGCTTCTACAAGACGAAGTTTTTCGGATTGTCTCCCCCACATTTCTAGGGAATTGTTGTAAAGTTCTAGGTCCGTTTCCCATGTATTCCAACCAAACATTTCGTTATAGACATCTTCCCAGCTAAGGTCGTCTTCTTTTGGGGCTTGTTCATGTTTATTGAACCCCACATAACGCACATACATATTTCTATTTCCTTCACTCTGTAAACGTAAAGTAATGCTTGAAACGTCTGGACTACGATCACCTTGTACTTTACCCAAACGTTGAATAAATCGACCAAAATGTCCATTGTGTCCTGGCTTAACTACATAGATTGTTTTCATTAAGTATTTGGATGGGTTGGCTCCTTCTTTGATGTTTACATCTGCATAGCCCATTCGCTCCCATATTTGTTGTCCACCAACTGGGGTACAATACTTTCCTACATTGGCTTTCCAATGGTCTAGTTCAGCCGTTTTGTCTTTGTCATAACTTGCCGGCGTTTGATAAGGCATAATTCTCTCATAGGTTCCTGCATTGTCTCCAGTGGAAATCTCATACGTTACAATTAGGTTCTCTGGAGAGGCGTTAAATTTTTTGGTTTTTGCTGCTGCTGCTTCAAACTTCTGGGTCATCCCTTTATTAGGTTTGTACTGCCAGGTGTTCCAGTATTCACGATTCGAATTTCGCTGCGCAAAAAGGCTTAGCGTAAACGCTAAAAACAGCGTTAATAAAGTTGCTTTTTCATAAAGTAAATTTAGTTAGTTGATACTCAAATATAGCAACTTATATCTATAATTGCAATATAAGATTAAGTGAATGTTGGGTGATTGTTTTCAATTTATTTTGATTGAAAAGGGTTAAGCTGTTAGGCCTCCGTCAACAGGAAATGCAACTCCAGTAACAAAAGAAGCCTTATCAGAAGCCAACCACAACATGGCGTCGACCTGTTCTTGCACCTCAGCAAAGCGCTTCATGGGCACATTTGCCTTTAATTTTTCTGGAATTCCTGGCGCCATTTTTTCGATTGTATCTGGATTGAACAAGGGCGTAACAGTAAAGACAGGGCAAATAGCATTTACACGAATATTTTGTTTTCCGTATTCCATGGCGGTGGTTTTGGTCATCCCTACCACAGCATGTTTACTCGCTGTGTAAGCTATTGAATTGGGTAAGCCTTTTAGTCCTGCAATAGATGCTGTATTGATAATAACTCCTTTGCCTTGTTTCACCATTTGAGGTAGTTGCGCCTTCATTCCATAAAACACACCCGCCGTATTGACTTGCATAACTTTTTCGAAATCATCAATGGGGTAGTCGGCTGTTTTAGCACTATGCCCAGCAATACCGGCATTGTTGATGGCGATATCGATCTTTCCGTAACGATCGACCGTTTGTTGCACAAGTTGTTCTACCTCGGCAAAAACAGCGACATCTGCTTGTAGAAAGGCGGCTGTTCCCCCTTGTGATGTGATTTCGGTTACTGTGGCCTCTCCAGCGTTGCTATTTCGGTCAGAAACAAGCACTTTAGCCCCCTCTTTTGCAAAAGCGATTGCGGCTGCTTTTCCAATCCCAGAAGCTGCTCCTGTAATCAACACCACTTTATTTTTAAATTCCATAGATTGTAAATAGATGCAATCAATATACGTAAAAAGGTTTTTGGTTTCGGGAAAGCATTCGTAAGTTTGGCCATAGCTAAACCCAATCTCATGCGTTATTTATTCCTTTTATTACCGCTGTTGACCTTTGGACAAACAAAGGAAAGTCAATCAACTCCATTTGAAGAAGCCAAAGTGATCTTTGAGCGTGACTTAATCAAGGCCTTTATCCATCCCAAGCAACTAGATAAGAAAAACACCGCTATTTGTCAACAGTACATTCAAGATGTCATTAACCGCTCCGAAGCAGCCATTGTAAGTGTTCGTTTTGAACGCGCTTTTAGAAATTCTGAGGCGACCTATGTGTTCACCCCCATCTTTGTATTAGCGAATAAAGAAGAGGTTCGGGCAGCAAATTTTCGGATCATGCAATAATACGTAAGAAGATTGTATCGGACTATCCTTTCATAACGAGCGAATAATTTCCAGCGACTTCTATTCCGGCAGAAGTTCCAGTATCATTAAGTAAGACTTTGTTTCTTTTTTTATCGGTCAGTAGGACGTGAATTTCACTCTTCATACTTTCTTCTATCCGGGCATCCATAAACCCGGCAATGGGTGCGGCAAGACTGGTAGCCTCTTCCCTTTTCGCTTTTATTTCTAGTCGATGACTTCTATTTTCCATGTGAAGCAAAACAGCTTCTTGGGTCACCTGACAAAGCAGTAATTGTGTCCCATTATAAGTGGTAAACTCGATGAGTTGATCTCCCATTAAAACACCGGCAATGTGTCCAACAAAAGAGGTGCCCAACCAGGGAATTTTAGCAATAGATGCCTTGACAGACACTTCCTTTTGCGAAAAGTGATTGCTTTGCATCCAAATATAGCCTTCAGGAAAAGAATGTCCCCAATCTTTTTCCATATAGCCTCTCCCGTTGTCAAAGGAAAGTGTTTCTCCTTTAAATACAACACTCCCAGACAATACATGATCCATACTTAGTATTCCATGATAGCACTCCATAAAAGGCACAAAAGAAAAAGGTCCCATAATACCTGGCGATAACAAGCTTGTTGACCAAGGATGTAAATTACTAAATTGTATTTCGCCTTTTAAATCAGGTAAATTTAAACTGATTTTGTTTGAACTAAAGCGATTATTTTCCAGCTTAAGGTCGTGTTTTTTGGGGTGGGGTTGAAAAACTTCAGCATCAAAACGATGATAATAGGCTTCTTTCTTTTTCCCATCCAACACCTGAATAAAGGCTTGTTTATTGCCCTTCTCATCCATGGCAATCCCCGGAATAATCGCGAGCGCATGTGTTTCATTTTCACTCACCAGTTTATAGTACCAACCCTCAAAAAAGCGTTTGGTTTTACCCCACCCGTGGTAACATTCTGGATGCCAAAGGGCATGGATTTTGTCTAAAATCATTTATAGTTTGATTGATTATTAAAAATATAGCGTATTTTTAGTTATTATTAACTATTCTATTTATAAATGCAAAAAAAACGTATCTCCCTCTCGATAACAATTCTATGTTTTTTCTTATTCTCAATAAACGGATTTGTTTATTCTCATTCAGGAACTCATTCAGAAAAACACGCGCATCAATGGCAATTAATGGGAGATAACCATTCTTTTAAAGCCGATTATATTGGTTTTAACAACGGAATCGTCTTGCTTCAAAATATATCTACTGGGAAGATCTCTCAATATCCAATAGCCGATTTTTCTATGGAAGACCAACTCTTAATCTTAAAAAGACATGAGTTAACCGCCCACATAAATGCTAACTTAGCGAAACCTATAGTTGGATTAAAAACAAATGCTCCCTTACTTAAAATTTCCAAGTCCAATGCCAGTATAGGCGCCGTTTTACTGTTCCTTACATTACTATCTTTTACCTTTTACTTTAGTCGTTCAAACAAAAAGAATTTTCTTTTTCCTTCATTATTATCCATTACCTTTTTGTTTTTTATCACCTGTTCAACAGAAGATGCAACTCCTTTTGAATCAGATAATACTCCAACAGTGGATCCGGTTATTAGTTTAACTTTAACGATAACATCAGGAGTTGGTGGGAGTGTTAGTTCACCTGGTGGGTCTTACACTCAAGGCACATCTGTTTCAATTACCGCAACCCCTGATTCAGAATATGTATTTGTCAATTGGTCAAATGGTTCAACTGATAATCCACTATCAGTTACAGTTGATACAAATCAAACAATTACGGCTAATTTTGAAAAAAGAAAATATCCTCTTACTGTTTCAATAACAGGTTCTGGAACAGTTTCTGAAGAAATTGTATCTGCAGGTAAATCAACTACTGAATATACTTCAGGGAGTGTGATTAGATTAACTGCGAATCCATTAGATGAGTGGGTTTTTACAGGATGGTCTGGATCTGTTTCAAGTACTGACAACCCAATTGAACTCACTGTAAATGAATCTAAAACAATTAGTGTTACATTTATCCCTGTGGGTAGTGAAACAACAAGTAACACCTCCACTGATACTTCAACGAATACTCCAACCACGTCAGATCCAAGTAGTATTTTAAGCACAATTGAGTCTCATTTTTCTGCCTTTACAGATGTGTCTATTTCTGCAGACGAGGATTACTTTTATATTTCTTCATACGGATGGCCAGCACATAATATGGCTGTAGGAATTACATCGTGGCAAGAACAAGTGCCAATACCACAAAACTATACGGGCGATAATAGCTGGGCGATACCATTAAACCCCGTAATGTCAGACGATCCATTAGATACTAGCTTACGACTAAGAAAAGGCGCTTTAGCTGTCGCTGTAAACGGAATCCCAATATTCAACTCACTAAACAACAGAGGGAATGACAGTTTTGTACTCGGAGAGTTAGACAATTGGGGAGGGCATTTTGGAAGAGGAGATGACTACCACTACCACAAACCCCCAACACATCTTCAAGAACTCGCTGGAGAAGGTAATCCAATTGCTTATGCCTTGGATGGTTTCCCTGTATATGGGTTTACAGACCTAGCTTTGGACGATGCATTGGGTCGTTATGATGAGAATGAAAGTTATCGTTATCATACCTCAACAGAAGCTCCTTATTTTATTGCTAAAATGATGGGAGTAGTAACAATAGATCCCACAAGTACTGCACCAGAAGATCAAATAATTCCTCAAGCATTTTCCTCACCCGTTCGTCCAAGCGATGGTTTTGGACCGGTCGATGGAGCTGAGGTAACAGCATTTTCTCAAACTGGTGATAATGCTTTTTCATTTGAGTATACTGTCTCTGGGACCAAATATTACATCAATTATTCGTGGGATCCAACAACCTGTGATTACACCTACACGCATGTTGATGAGAATGGAGGTACCTCCAATCTTCCTACCAATGGAGCAATAGCTGAAGGCTCAACTGAGAATGTTGAAACCTATACTAATAGAAGTTTTTGTATTGATATTCCTTATACTGGAACTACTCCACCTGACGACACTTCAACTGTTTCACAAACAACAAATACAACTTCAGAAACCACCTCTGCTGGATATACTGTTACATCTTCAAATTCTGATTTTTCACTATCTAGCATAGCTATTGATGCTAATGGAGCGATTTTAGAAAGTTATACGTGTGAAGCTAAAGTTAATGGTGTAGAAAGCTCGATTCCTATCTCATGGGCAAATGTACCCGAAGGGACAGGGTCACTTGCAATATCAATTCACGCAAATATAAATGCAGATGAAGTTAATCACTATCTTTTACTTTGGGATATTGATCCTTCTGTAAGCGAGATTCCATATGGTGGTGCAAATGATGGAGCGTGGTTCATGGGGCCAAATAAAGACTTTGCTAAAATTTCCTATTCATCGCCTTGTAGTCCATCTCCTGGGACAAACACCTACATAATGACCATTTATGCACTCTCCGAAACACCAAGTAGTCTACCTACTGAAGATTCATTAGAGATGAGTTATCCTCTATTGCTTTCGGCAATTGAAACCGTTACCCTCATCGACTCTGTTGAAATGACCTATATTTCTGTCACTGAATAGAATTGAATTGGAGGACAATAATCATAGCATAGGCTTTAAAAAAAAGCCTATGCTATGATTTGTATGGTTTATGAAGAATAGGTGTATCCCGCGAAAAATAATTTTTTAAAGAAAAAAGCGGTGTCATTTTTGTTGAATTGTTCTTTATTTTAATTGGGCTTGAGCATTTTCTCAACGCGTCTTTTTTCGTGTACTCGATGCCTAAATATATCCTTTTTAAACGCAAATTAGTTTACTTCAGCGGAGGGTTTAAATACTCCTTGCCGTGGTAACATTCTGGGTGCCAAAAGGCATAGATTTTTTCACTTAACATAAATCAAATGTAGGGGGAAAGTGATTGGATAATGGAATTTACTTACCTTGTTTCAATGAATATAAAACATAACGTCATTGGGTTGCTGAGTTGCTTAGGCATTTACGGGTTATTTTATCTACTGTATAAACTAGGAATTGAAACTATACTTGTTGGCGTTTTCCGTGAGCTTTTAATCATCCCATCTTTTTTTGGTGCAATATTCTTTGCTTTTAGCCTAGCATATGCTTTGATTAAGCAAAAGACCAGGTCAAAAAACTAAACAGTCGTTCCCATAAAAAAACACCTATCTTTACATACATGGGATTAACAAACAATGACATCTTTAAAAAGCTTCGTGTAGCACATAAATTGCGTGACGAAGACATCGTTGCCATCTGCAAACTCGTGGACTTTAATGTTTCCAAATCGGAGCTTGGTGCTTTTTTCAGAAACGAAAAGCATGAAAAATATATGGAATGTGGGGATCAAATTTTACGTAATTTCTTGAATGGTCTCATCATTCATTTGCGCGGACCCATGCAGAAAAAGGACAGCCCAAAAGGGCAATCATCTCAAAAATGAACAAAAAACAAGTTACGCTGTTCGGAAGCAGCGGTCTAATTGGCGGTTTTTTATTAAGTGAACTCTTGGCCAATGCTTCATTGGAAAAGATTGTTGTCGTTAGCCGAAGAGCGCTAATACTTTCACATCCCAAGCTTGAAGTGCGTCTAATAAACTTTTCCTCTCAGAAGGAAGTTGAAGGAGTGGTCGAAAACAGTAGTGTTGTTTTTTCTTGTATTGGCACCACACAAGCTCGGGTCAAAGGAGACAAAGATGCCTATCGTAAAATTGATTACGACATTACCCTTTCCATTGCAAAGGCCTGTAAAACGAAAAACGTATCCTCCTTTTTATATGTTTCTTCCGCTGGGGCCAAGCGTAGTAGTGCTGGCTTTTACTTGAAACTTAAAGGGGAGATCGATGATGCAGTGATTGCGCTAAATTTACCCTCCACCACTATCCTTAGGCCTTCTTTACTACTAGGAAAACGAAATGAATTCCGTTTTGGAGAAAAGATCGCACAACTAGTTATGCCGCTATTTGCTTTTCTACTTCCCAAAAAACTGCGCCCCATTAAAGGAGAAAAAGTGGCAAAAGCGATGATCGACTTGTCCAAGTCCTCCCAAAAAGGAACGCATATTTTGGAAAACAACAGCTTGATTTAAAAAACATCACTTGTTTTCTAGTCCTCCGTCACACTAAAGTCGGCAAACAAAACGGCTTCATCGCGCAAATCTTCGGCATACACTAAGCTGCGGTAGACCCCCCATTTCGGGCGGGCAAAGCTAGCTCCGGGACGCCAATTTACTATCGACGGATTAGCGTAACTCAAAAGAACTTCCTGTGTAAGGGCGTTTCTAAGCTCAAGGTTATAGGTTCCATTGACACCATAGACAATGGTTTCGGTTGCTTCAACCCATTGACCGATGAATGGGGCTAAATCCGTTCGTGTTAAGGTGCCTTGATTCTCGGTTTCTGCATAGCGCAATTCCAATTGATCTGGTGTGCCTTTTCGCGTCGTAAGAGTATAAATCGGCATGCTGGCCAGATCACCGCCCACTGATTTAATTTGGTGAATATGAGTGAATTTTGGGGAAGATTGAAACCCTGCTGGGAGCTTAAACTTCCATTGATAGGTCACCCGTTCTCCTTCTCGACCCAATAAGTTCTCTGGAGATTTATCGTAGGATTTAATTTCATTTCGCTGTCGGTCAAAATTAATACAGCGGTCGTTGTCTGGCGTTGGATGGATGTAAAATCGGAAGACATGTTTTGCTAAACTTTCGTCGAAGATTTCATCTATATGGTCACCAAAGGCCGCATGATTACAATCGGGCACCTCGATGGGACTCCATCCAGAGGCCAGCACAGAGGTAATGAGATCGTAAGTACCTCCTGGGCCATCAGCCTCTAAAACCACCGCTTCTCCAGCTTGTCGTTCTTGGAAGTTCGCTGTTATTGTCTTGGCTTCATTTATGGTAACATCATACGGATTGTCGCTCCCCTCTATTGCTCCCGCCCAACCCGAAAACAACCACCCGCTAGAGGGTGATGCGAATAAACGCACCACAGAGCCAGCCGTATAATCTTGCGTTGTTTTACTTGTACTAATTAGAGATTGACTTACACTGCCTTCTCCAAGAACTTTGACCTCAAGGGTGAACTGCTGTTGGACAAAATTTGCCTGAATACTTTTATTTCCAGACATACTAATGGACAATGGATTATCGTTTCCGTTCGCATTACCTGTCCAATGGGAAAACACATAGCCTGTATTTGGTGTTGCGGTTACTGCAACATTTGAATTCGCTGTATAAGGCCCTCCTGTTGGATTGACAGATCCTCCACTAGAGGCTGATACAATGAGTGTATACATAACAGCAGGTGGGGGTGTTTTGTCTTTTGAACAAGACAAAAAAAGAAAAACAAGAAGGAGGAAGGGTTTACGCATGGACAATGGTTTTAACAAATTTAAGGATTAAAGCCCGAGAATTTGTAGCTCTCCTCATTTTTGAAGGAAATTTAACTGAGATGATTTTATCAAAATGATCTGTTTTCTCTTGTGACATAAGTCACACTCTAATTTTCTGAGATTCCTAAATTTAAGTTTATTAAACAAACTCTATTTACATGAAAAAAATACTTTTATTCTTTATTACGGCATCTTTATGCCTTACGAATTCTTATGCAAACGATGTTTCTGACAACTTCAAACAACTCCTTTCCTTGGAAGGAAAATGGCAGGGAACATTGCAAAGAACCGACGGTACCTCTGATGCCTTCGAATTAAATTACAGCATTACCTCGAATGGAAGTGCGCTTTTGGAAGAGAGCGATACAGGGGGCATCGAAATGTTGACCATTTTTAATGCACAAAATGATGAAGTCTTGTCTACCCATTATTGCGGGTTACAAAACAAGCCTGTTTCTGTTTTAAAAAGTAATAAAAATGGTGAATTTGTCTTTGTAACAGATGCCCAAAGAAGTGGTTTATCTACAAAGAAAGAAGTCTTTGTTACCTCATGGAAGATTAGCCTTATGCCAAATGATTCCAATAAAATACACTATCAATATACTGTTAGTGGGCCAGAGGGAATTGTGTTTGTTGCCTCGGCAATGATGACAAAAGCCTAGAAAATCATTAAGAACCCTTCGCCCGTCGAGGGGTTTTCTTTTTTCTTATTTGAACACCAAAATATTCTTTTCGTCAAATTGAATTTTTTTGAGTACGCGAGTAATTACCTCGCGTGAAGTACCTAAATCTTTTGCAATTTGTTGATGTGTTTTTACCACCTCTGTCACACCATCTGTGGTTTGGTGTTTCTGCAGATAATTAATGAGTCTTGACTCAATATTTAGAAACGATAATTCTTCAATGGTTTTGATTGTGTTGGTATAATTTTTAACCATCAAACCCAATATAAAACCGTTCCATTCAGAATATGCGAGTTGCCATTCTTTTACTTTTAGATTGGGCAAGCTGTGTAGTTCACAATCCGTTTCTGTTACAGCAGATACTTTGCTAATTTGATCGCCCATTCCTGCAATGATAGACATAAAACAGGTTTCACCACTCTCTAAGTAATAAAGCAAAACCTCTTTTCCTGATTCGTAGCTTTCTGCATAAACTCGAATGGTTCCTGAGACCAAGAAGGGAATATCATTGATGCGATCGCCCACTGAAATGATTTGCGCGTTTTTCGGAACCTTGAGGGTAGTTGCATTTTGTTCAAATTCAGCCCTCAGTGATTGGCCTAGAATCTCACTGTACTTCATAAAAAATAGTTTTGATTTTAAAATTAGTGAAAATTAAACAGGACCATTCCTATAATAAATGAAATGTGACAAAAGTCACAACTAACTGAATAAAAGAGTATTATATTAAAAGAAATAAATTAAAACCATATAATTATGACTGAATTCGAAATTTTTCAACTTTCCAATCAAATTTTCATCAATAATGCGATATACACTGTTGCTGTTATTTTAATGACTGCTTTGGCTTTTTATTTAATCCGACGTTCCCGGGAACTCAACTTTCCCGTCTATGGGAAAGTGGTTTTGACTCTCTTTTGTTCTTTTCCAATTTTCTTTGGGTTACAGGTCGCTTCTTATCTAATAACGCAGCAAAAAAACACTTCTTTTCAGTTGTCTGAATTGAAAGAAGCGGGAGTACAAATTTCCACCTTAGCCGAGGCATATATTGTCAATTGGGGACAAACGGTCGTTGATGGTCCCGCAGCTTTTGGACCAGACGTGCCTTCAATGATCATGTATGCTACAATTGCTACCATGTTTCTTGTCGGTATTTGGGGGAAAATGCCAGAACACAATTAATGCTCGAGAAATAACGGCTAAATTTACGCTAATCTTATTCAAAAAACACTTCTAACTGTTAGAGGTGTTTTTTTTGCACAGAAAACACTCAGAGATAAGATTAAGTCTCAAAAGATGTTCGATTTGTGCTATTTTTTTGTTTGATGCTCTAATTTGATAGGCGTTAAAACATCTATTTTTGCTTAAATTAATTTTATGAGACTACTCGTTATTGGGGCTCACGCTGCAGATTTTGTGTGGAGAGCCGGAGGAATTATTGCAAAAACAAAAGAACTTGGAGGAGAGGTGTTGAATCTGTCCCTTTCCTATGGAGAAAGAGGAGAGTCGGGTAATTTGTGGAAAGAAGACCCAAACCGAAGCATAGAAAGTGTGAAAGAAGCGCGACATGAAATGTCGACTAAAGCATCAGATATACTGGGCTGTACATATCAATGCTTGGATTGGGGTGACTACCCAATGTTAATTAATCCAGAAAGGGAAGCACAGCTGGCCGAAATCATCCGTGATTTTACGCCAAACATCATCCTCACTCACACGCAAAAAGACCCATTTAATCCAGATCATCCGTTGGCCTATAGCATTGTTGAAAGGGCACGTCTCCTTTCTGCTGGTGCAGGTGTATCCGCTGCCTTTAAGCGTATTGATCCTCCTCGTTGGTTTTCTTTTGAACCACATCAACCAGAATTATCTGGTTTTTTACCCGATACTTATATTGATATTTCCTCTGTTTTTGATTTAAAAATCAAAGCCATGGAATGCATGGGAGCTCAAAGCTACCTTAAAGACTATTATACAGAACTTGGTGCAAGACGAGGAAACCATGCGCGAAGAATAAGCGGAGATCAAACCATTAAATTTGCCGAATGCTTGGAAAGTCAAGTTCCCTTTGTCGGCGATTTAGCTAAATTGTTTTAAATGATTAAAACATACGAAAAACTTTCTGCATTTGGTACTGCTACCCTGCACGAAGCTATGGGTAGAAGGGGAAACTTACCTTCCCACCTAAAGCCAATTAGTCCATCCATGAAGCTTTGCGGGCCTGCTTATACTGTCAAACTTAAACCATTTAATAATATACTACTTCATCAAGCCTATGCCTATGCAGATCCGGGTCAAATTATAATTGCAGATTGTCAAGGAGGAATTGATGGTGGCTATTGGGGTGATTTACTCACCCTAGGCGCACAACAATTTGGCATAAAAGGATTGGTGATCGATGGTTGTGTTCGCGATGCTGACGAAATTGACGCCCTCAACTTCCCTGTCTTTTCTAGAGGATTATCTGTTCGTGGTACAGGAAAAGACATCGAAGGAAGCCTAAATGAACCCATCACAATAGGTGGTGTTACCATACAGCCAGGAGATATAATTGTGGGAGACCGTGACGGAGTAGTCGTTGTTCCAAAAAATGAAATTGAAATTACTATTGAAAAAGCAATCGCGCGAGAAGAAAAAGAAGAATTCGTTCGTCAGGAATTATTAAAAGGAAAAAATTCCATAGAAATCTATAACTGGGGAGAGAAATACAATATTCCAACACGTAAATAAGTATGAAGTTCGCTCTTTTGGGTTTAGGAGAAGCAGGAAGTCGATTTGCAAATGACCTTGCTGTGCTTGGTCATCAGGTAAATGGATGGGATCCTAACTTAAGGTATGACCTTGACCCAGCTGTACATTTTGCGACAAGTAATGTGGCGGCGGCTAAAGGGGCTGACATTATTTTCTCTGCTAATGAGAAAGAAGCTTCCCTTGCCATTGCCCAAGAGCTCGCTCCGTATCTTACCGAGCAGCAATATTTTTGTGAAATGAACACCATTTCACCTGAACTAAAATTAACCATCGCAAAAGAATTGAGCACATCTAATGTGGCTGTAATCGATTTGGCCATTATGGCACCAGTACCTCCTAAAGGGATTAAAACACCTTTTTTAGTCTCCGGAAAAAAGGCAAAACAATTTCAATCTCTAACTCAATCTTTTCTCAATCTTAGTGTTAAAACTGGTGAGGTAGGAACTGCGGCAGGATATAAATTAATGCGTTCTATCGTATACAAAGGAGTGGCTGCTGTAGTCTGTGAAGCCATGGATATGGCAAAATCAATTGAAGAAGAATCCTATATGCGCGAACAAATTAAATCTATCTTGGGAAGCGATGAACTCATTGATCGATTTTTAATAGGAAGTAAAAAACATGCAAATCGGCGGATGAAAGAAATGGATGCTGTTTGTGATTTTATGCAAGCACATGACAAAAACCCGATAATGGCCAAAGCCACTTTTGAAAATTTAAAAAAAATAAACCAACAGGAGAATGACATTTGAAGAAAAAACGGCGTTGAGGAAAGCCTTTAATGATATTCCAGGAACCTATGTGTTAACACCAGAGCACTCCCAAAAAGGATATGCTTTGAATATGTTTTGCATGTCCCTTAACAAAGAAGAAAACCGGTCTTTATTTAGTGAAGATGAAGCCGAATATCTCAACAGATTTGACCTTTCGGAAGAGCAAAAAGAGGCCGTCTTATCTAGAGATTATTTGCGCTGTCTTCAATTGGGAGGAAACATATACTACGTATTCAAAATTGCCATCTTCGACCGACGCTCTATGCAATATGTTGGTGGAAAAATGTCGGGTGTAACCGAAGAAGAATTTAGAGACATGATGTTAAGTGGAGGACGCTCCATCATTGGAAACCGATCAAAGAAAGAACAAAATGGCTAAAATAGTTGGAGGTATAGGATGCTCGCATGTCCCTGCAGTGGGAGCGGCATCGGATTTTGGAAAAACAAAAGATGGCTATTGGACGCCTTTATTTGATGCATTGCCAGAGGCAAGAGCTTGGATAGGCGGTCTTAAACCAGATGTGGTTATTTTGGTGTATAACGATCACGCATCTGCCTTTTCGTTGGAACTAATACCAACTTTTGCCATTGGAACTGCCGAGTTATTTAAACCCGCCGATGAAGGGTATGGTCCAAGAAACGTACCAGATGTTCATGGACATTCAGCCTTGGCTTGGCACATTGCTGAGTCTTGCATAATGGATGAGTTTGACCTTACCATTGCCAATCATATGGATGTTGATCATGGGTGTACAGTGCCATTAACTGTGTTTTTTGACCAACCAGAGGCTTGGCCAGTAAAAGTAATTCCAGTGTGTGTAAACGTTATTCAATTTCCACCGCCAACGGCTAATCGCTGTTTTAATCTTGGGCAAGCCATACAGCGAGCCGTGGAATCCTTTCCTGAAGATTTACGCGTCGTTGTTGCCGGAACAGGAGGAATGTCACACCAGCTACAAGGAGAACGTGCAGGTGTGGTCAACACAGAATTTGACCTAACTTATCTAGATAATTTAGTGTACAACAATGAATTGAATCGCACCATGTCTCACCTAGAATTTATACGTGAAGCAGGATCAGAGGGCATTGAAATGGTTATGTGGCAAATTATGCGAGGAGCACTAAATAGTGAGGTGGAAGAAAAGTTTCGTAAATACCATGTAGCTTCATCTAACACTGCTTTTGGTATTATTTGCCTAGAAAATAAAGAAGAATGATTTACAAAACACAAGTTGCTATTATTGGTGCTGGACCCGCTGGATTATTGTTGTCGCGAATGCTGTACAATGCAGGAATTGAGAGTATTATCCTAGAAAATAGGAATGAAAATTATTTACGCCAACGTCTACGCGCCGGCGTACAAGAAGAAGGCACCGTTGCTGCTTTTATTGAAGCTGGTGTAGGAGAAAAGCTTCAAAAAGAAAGCATGGAACATCATGGCATTCGATTTCATTTTGCCAAAGAACAACATTATATTGATGTTAAACGCTTGACTGAGGGGAAAGTGGTTACCGTTTATGGGCAGCGAAATATTAGTTGTGATATGATTGATCATGCGCACAAAGACAATCTTCAAATTATTTTTGAGGCAAAAGCGCAACGTCTAGAGGGCTTGACAACCGACTCCCCCATTGTACACTTTTCACTTGATGGCACATTGCATGAATTGCACTGTGAATTTGTGGCAGGTTGTGATGGATATCATGGCATTAGTCGCCCCTCTATACCACGAAGCCTACGCAAAGAATATGTCCATGAATTCGAACACTCTTGGTATGGGATTCTGGCCGAAGCACCGCCGAGCTTTGATGAAGTAGTATATGCTCACCACCCAAATGGGTTTGCCCTTCAAAGTATGCGAAGTCCGCAGTTAAGTCGTATGTACATTCAATGTCCCAATAAGACTGATCCTGACAGTTGGGAAGAAGAAGCACTTTGGGATGAACTTGACTTACGCCTTGGCTACGCCAATAATCGCGGAAAAATAATTGATAAAGGAGTAGCGAGTATGCGCAGTTTTGTTTGCGACAATATGCAACACGGGAAACTTTTCATTGCTGGTGATGCCGCGCATATTGTCCCACCAACTGGAGCAAAAGGGATGAATTTAGCTGTCTCAGACATTAAGGTACTAGCCAAAGGCTTAATAGATCATTATACAGACAAAAATGACGACATTTTAAATCGTTACACCAAAATATGTATGAGTAGGATATGGAAAGTGGAGCGCTTTTCTTGGTGGGTAACGACTAGTTTCCACACCCTTGAGAACCAATCTGAATTTGACACGAAAATGCAGGAAGCAACCTTGAGTTACCTTTGTAATTCTGATATTGGAGCGGCTTCTTTTGCTGAAAATTATGTAGGACTTCCCATTTATTGGGATGCAAAATAGATAAAATGAAAATAGTAATTGCAGGAACTGGATCCATTGCCAGAAAACACATTGAAGCACTTCAAAACATTGGAAATATTACGATTGGTTTGTTGGGTATCGATCGAGAAGAACTCGAAGAAGTCGCCAAAAAATATGGTTTGAATGATTTCTCTACCTCTTCGGATACTTATTTAACAGACCCTAGTGTCGATGGGGTTATTTTGGCCACACCAACACCACTTCATGTCGCACAAACAATTGAATGGCTAGAAGCAGGAAAACATGTTTTAGTGGAAATCCCAATGGCAGAGTCATTGGAAGGAGCCCGATCGATTGTGGCTGCACAAAAGCGTACAGGAAAAAATGTAATGGTAGCACATACGCGTCGCTTTAACCCACCACATCAATGGATTCGAAAACAAATTGAAGAAGGAAAATTACATATGCATCACCTCGCCGTAGAAACCTTATTTCATCGGAGAGAAAACAAGAGTGCATTAGGAAAAGAACGCGATTGGACGGACCATTTATTGTGGCACCACGCCGCTCATAGTGTTGACTTATTTCGTTTTCAAACGCAAGAAGCAGAAATTAAACGATGGGCATTGCAAGGGCCAAAGTCGGCAATAATTGGAGTGCCTTTAGATATGAATATCGGAATTAAGTCCATTAGCGAAAAACTCTTAACCGTTACTTTGTCGTTCAATAATCAAGGCCCACTGGGCTCTTGGTTCCGCTATATTTGTGAAGAAGGAACGTTCAAAGTTCGCTACGATGAGATTGTTGATGGGAATAATGAACCCGTTGAAATTGACCCAGAACTATTAAGTCGTAATGGCTTTGAATGGCAAGATTTAGAATTTATCCATTCCATTAAAGAAGGAAGAAGTCCGAAAGCAAGTGCAGACGAAATTCTGCCCTCAATGGAAGTGTTACACAAACTTGAATACATTGCTTCGAATTAATGAAACAAAAAAAAATACCTTTTTCACTTTTCCGTGGAGGAAGTTCTAAGGCTGTCTTTTTTCACAAAAAAGATCTTCCAGAAAATATTGATGATAGAGATCAGCTAATTCTGTCAGTCATGAATGGATTGGGCTGGAATGATCATAGACAAGTCGATGGGCTTGGTGGGGGCGATTCCTTAACGAGTAAAGTAGCCATTGTTTCTCCATCTGAACGCGATGGCGTTGATTTAGATTATTTATTCATTCAGGTTGTTGTGGGCGAAGCTCGCTTATCGGTAGCACAAAACTGTGGAAATATTTTAGCAGCAGTTCTTCCATTTGCTATTGAGGAGGGACTAATCAAACCTAAAGATAGTATCACCACTGCAAGAGTTTTTATGGAAAATAGTGGTTCTTTCTGCGATGTAGAAATAAACACGCCCAATGGGGTGCTTAACTATTTTGGGGATACGCATATTAGTGGCGTCGAAGGAACAGCTGCTCCAGTAATCTGCAATTATCTCTCTTTGGCAGGGTCTAGCTGCGGTGCACTTTTCCCTACGGGAAACAAACAAGATGTTTCTGAAGGAATTCCAATTAGTTGTATAGATAACGGGATGCCAACTATTTTAATCGACGCGGCTTCGTTGGGTTTAAGTGGTGATGAAGCTAAAAAAGATTTAAACGAAAATGAGGCTTTAAAAGCTCTTTTAGAACGAATTCGTTTAGACATGGGGCCCAAAATGGGCCTTGGGGATGTCGCCAAAAAAACGGTACCCAAAATGGGAATTGTATCTCCCGCTATAGCAGGAGGGGTGCTAAATACACGCATGTTTATTCCTCATGTATGTCATGCGTCCATTGGCGTATTAGCTGCAGCAAGTGTGGCTGTTGGATGTCTTATCCCAGGTACTACGGCATTCATTCTTGCTAAAGAAAACAATGGGAAGGAATTTACCCTTGAACACCCTTCTGGCCAAATCACCATTGTATTGAATCACAGCCAAGAAACAGGAGAAATTATTATTCACAAAACGGGAATCATTCGCACTGCACGACTAATTTGTTCTGGCCTTGTCAATGTCCCCATACCTTAAGCCAAAAAGTCATGGAGAAAAAGAGTTGTATGCCCCCAAATAAAACCCCTATTAGCCCAAACTTTATATTACCCAAAAATGCCACCGATGCGCACTGTCATGTTTTTGGTCCACGAGCTATATTTCCCTATCACCCGAAGGCAAGTTATTGGCCTCCAGACAACGGAAAAGAAGAATTAAAAAAGATCCATGATGCTATAGGCATTCAACGAGCGGTGATTGTTCAGGCCAGTTGTCATGGTATTGATAATCGTGCCATGATGGATGCTCTTGCACACAATCCTGACAACTATAGAGGAGTTTGTATTGCCGATGAAAGTTTTAGCGTAAACGATTTTGAGCAATTAAATGAGGGTGGTGTTTGCGGTGTGCGGTTTAATTTTGTAAAACACCTCGGCGGGGCACCAAATCTAGATAAGATGAAAAAAGTTTTGGATCGAGTAATTCCTCTTGGTTGGCATTTGGTTATTCATGTCAATGCAGAGGATTTAATCGAATACGAACATTTTTTTGCTCAGCTAGACATGCCCATAGTGGTCGATCATATGGGTCGTGTTCCTACCGATCAAGGAGTTGAACAAGAGGCATTTCAAATTTTAAAGCAATTTGTACACAATGAGAACTGGTGGGTGAAAGTATCTGGTGCTGAACGTATCTCCAAACTTGGTCCTCCTTTTGAAGATGCCATCCCTTATGCCAAAGAATTGATTTCTATTGCGCCTAAACGAATACTTTGGGGGACAGATTTCCCGCATCCAAATATTAAAACACATATGCCCAATGACGGTCATTTGCTAAATCTATTGAATCAGTATTGTGAGACAAAAGAAGAATTAGAAGACATTCTAGTACATAATCCAGCTAAACTTTATAACTGGTAATGATTCGAATTCACTCTTTCTTGATTGGCAGATTTCAGGCCTATGTTTTAGAAGAAAATGCTTTCCAAAGTAGCTTTGAAAAAGAATTTATTCTGCCGCAGGAAAGTCGCCTAGCAAAGAAACCCATTGAAGTTGGCTTTAATTATCTTCTGCTAAAAATTGACGATCGCTGGTTGATGTTTGATGCTGGGAGAGGAACCGGTGGACTAATGGAGGGCTTATCACAATTAGACATAAGTCCTGAATCAATTGACTATCTCTTTCTCACGCATAGCGATGGAGATCATATAGGAGGCATAACCTCCTTCCCCAAGGCCAAAATTGTACTACCCGAGGCACTCCATCAATTATGGAGCAACTCAATCTCAAGAGAAGTTTTGTTAAACGAATTCTCTCGGACACCTTTTGTTCTACGATTACCAAAAGAAAAACAACAGGCCATGCGTTTGGGGAAACACAACTTTTTTACCCACTACGCTACGATCGATATGGAGCAAAAGATATTGCTTAAACAAGACGAGCTGTTCTTGGAATCAATTCAATTTTTTCCAGCACCTGGTCATCGAACAGATCATTTTGGACTCCTTATTAAATCGAATGGTGAAACGCTCATTCATTGTTCAGATGCTCTAAGAGATCTTGAGCAATTATCTAACAAGGACTTAATCACCATCTACGATTCTAACCCTGCTAAGTGCCAAAAAACAATACAATCCATTGTTCACTTATCGGAAAAAACAAACGGAACACTCTTTTGCACCCACTATCGTTTCCCTGGGTTAATCCAATCGAAAACACTTATGGATCGTCATTACTGATCTTTTCTATGTCAAATCGGCTTCCTTTTGCACAGCTCTTTGCGACGCACGAAAATTCTTCGGGGTTTTACCTGTGTGTTTTTTAAAAAAGCGACAAAAATAACCCAGATCATTGAAATCGAAAATATGTGATATTTCGGAGATAGTGTGAGAGGTATAAACGAGGTTACGTTTTATTCCTAAAACAATATAGTTTTGTATTACTTGTGAGGCTGTTATGCCCACATTGGATTTACAAATTCTATTCAAATGGGTAGGTGTTATCTTCAAACTATCCGCATATTCTGCGACTGATTTGGCGATTGACTGGGTCGCTTTTACCTCTTGTTCAAATGCTCTAAAATAAATGTAACTCTGTTTGTTCATGAATTTATTTGCACTTTTATTGAGACTATCGTGCTCCAATAATTGAAGAAAAAATAAACTCAAATAAGCGTTTATTGCTACCCGTGCTCTTGGTCCATTTTCAGGTAAACGAGCATTGATCTGATTGGTCAAAGTGTCACAAGCAGGGTAATTCTTTAATTGGTCAAGAAAATTAATGCCTTGGGTTAACCGTAGAAGACTTTTAGGCAAATCAGCCAATAATTCTTCCAACAAAGATGTGTTTATGGTCAACACCTTTCCGCTAAAAGAAGCATTCATGTCAAATTGTATTTCGTGCAAGGTGCTTTCTGGTATCGTAATGACACACGGACCATCGATCGCTTCATTAATTTGATCGGAAATGAATCGCCCTCTCCCTTTTTCAAACAAAATAACCTGAAGCAAATTCGAATGTACATGTGGTTTTATATGACCATTAAAAGAGAGAGCTGTTTTTTCAATGGATTCGATATTTACAAAATAAGAAGGCAACACATAATCTTCACTACCATAGACTACATAATTTTTAATATTCATTACTTGCTTATAATTATTCGATTCCTCTTATTTTAATGGCCTATTCCACTAACTTAATAGAAAAGTGGCTCTTTCATGTAATAAAACAAATTTCAGGTAAATTAATTTCTTTTTTTGAATTTTCAAATGTATTTATTGAACAAATCGAACATTTATTGTGGCATGATTAAAAATTATGATTTAATTTACTAAATACATTTAGTGTTATTGTTCATGCTAAACTAAAAATCAACAAAATGAAGAAAACTATTACAAGAAAAAAAATTTTTGGATTGGTTGCGACCTTGTTTTCGGCCTTTACCATGCTTGCGCAAAACAGTATTTCTGGAACAGTGCTTGATTCTAGTGGAGACCCTCTCCCTGGAGCGAATGTGGTATTTCAAGGTACAACTCAAGGAACCACCACTGACTTTGACGGAAAATTTACGTTATCAACCAATGCAGAATTACCGCTAGTCATTGAAGTTAGCTATACTGGATTTAAAAATCAAGAAATCAATATCACTTCAACTGATGCAACCCTCAATGTTTCTATGGAGGAAGATTTTGCGTCGCTAGATGAAGTAATTATTTCTGCATCGAGAAGTGCCGAAAAAGTAATTGATGCCGTTGCAGCTGTTTCGGTTATTAGTAGTCGAAATGTAGAAAGTGCTGCAGTTTCTGGCGATGTTGTCAATCTTGTTCGCAATCTACCAGGTGTTAATTTAGTACAAAACGGAGCTGGAGAATCAAACGTAGAGTTAAGGGGCTCTGCTATTGTGAATGAAACCAACACTTTAGTAATGAAAGATTACTTGCCTTTGACAACCCCCATAAGTAAGCGTGTCAATACAGCTGCAATTCCTTTATCTCCCATTGATATTGCACGTGTAGAAGTTGTCCGAGGGCCCGCCGGTGCACTCTATGGACCAAACGTTACCTCAGGTGTTGTTCATTATATCACCAAGGATCCATTTAAGTATACTGGATTGGATGTATATGTTGGAGCAGGTAATCAAGGACAAAGTCAAATCGCAGTGCGATGGGCAGATCACTCTGAAAACGAAAAATTCGGGTATAAGTTCCTTTTCAAACAAAATAAAGTAGATGAATTTCAACTGTCTGATCGAGGTATTTTGAAATCCAATGGTAGTCTTGCCATTTTACCTGGATCGGTAAAAACGTTATCAAATGGAGATACACTAACTGTTGGGGACAATCTATTTACGGAAACCTATTCGACCAGTTATGAAGCAACATTAGTATACAACTTCAATGAAAACACTTCATTAACCTATGTTGGATCGATAAATGATTACCGTCAAAACTTTAGGAATCAAACGGCTCACTTGTACAACGGTGGAAGAAACTTTCTAAACCAACTTCGTTTTAATTCAGGAAAGTTCTTTGCAACTTTCTTCGCGGCCAAAGAATTTGGATCACAATCTCTACCAGAGAAGGTGTTTAGTTTTAATTATTCAAGTGCAGATGAAACCAATGTAGAAACTTCAGATCTTTTTTACTATGACATCACAGCACAATACAATCTTGATCTTGGTGAGAAAACTTCAGCAGTCGTGGGTGGAGATATAAAAATTATTCCCTCCTTTACAGATGCAAAACGTTATGGAGTAAACACTGACAATAATGCTGCCTCAATTTACGGCGCTTATGCATCTGTTAAGCATGACTTTAATGACAAATTGAGTGCAAATTTTGCTGGGCGTTATGATTTTTATGATGCTTATGATCAAGGAGCTTTTTCTCCTCGTTTAGGCTTTGTATATAAAACGAGTGACGTCTCCGCCTTCCGCTTATCATTGAACAGATCCTTCAGTGCCGAAAGTCAATTGCGTACTTTCTTAGACTTTACTCTCCCTGTACCACCAGTTTTACCTGAAACTCACGCTGTTGGTGTAGCAACTGAGGTAACCTATAACAATCCTGAAACTAAATTTGCTTTTGGTACGGTAGATGGGGGAGATTCATTTGAATTAGCAGACATCATCACAGCACTAGCAAATAATGCGGGAGTATCTGTAAACGTTGCAGGAATAAACGGAACGGTAACACCCGCACTTAATGCAGGAACTTTTCAAGCACCCTTGGTTGGTCGATCAATTGGACCAATTAATAGTTTATCAGATGCTGGATCTGGAGCACCAGAATTACGTGCAGTAAACACGCTTGAATTTGGGTATACTACTGTTCTAAATAGCAAACTTAAAATTAGTGCTGATGCTTATTACAGTGTAACACAGAATATTCAACCACAAGGAATTGTCCCTGTGTCTGCGGGAGCACAACTTGACGTTGCTGCAGTTAGCACACAAATCCAAACCGCACTTCAAGGCTCAGTAGATCAATCTGTTATTGATCAATTAACTACTGTTCTTGGAACATCGGCCCCTGGCCCACCTCGTCCAGGTTATGGTTTAATTGTTTCAGACGTTGCTCAAGAGCGTGGATACCTATTTGATGTTGGTTTTCCAACCTATGGAAAAGAAGATGTAACTTATTTCGGTTTCGACCTAGGACTTAATTATAGTTTCAACAATGACTTTACTGTATTTGCTAACTACTCTTATGTATCTGAAAATATTTGGTCACCTGAAGATCTTGGTGAAACAAACCCCAACTACGAGTACTACCTCAACACACCAAACGATCGTTTTAATTTTGGGATTAACTACCTTCCTTCCGAAAAATTTTATGGAACATTCGGGCTCAATTATTTGGGTGAATATGACGGGAAAATGGGTGATGGTAGAATCTTTACTGGAACGAATGATGCAGCTACATTTGCCAATATGAGTTTAGGGTACCGCTTTAATTTTAATGAATCAAACAAGCTTGACCTAGGTCTTTCTGTCAACAATTTATTTGATGTTGGATATGAGCAATTTGTCAATCTACCAACGATTAGAAGAACTGTTTTATTTACTTTGAAATACAACAGATAATTCGCTAAATACATTTTCTAAAAAGCCCTCTTATTTAATTTTCAATAAGGGGGCTTTTTTTTGGAATAAATCATATTTTTAAGGGAAGAAAACAGATTAAGCATGTCTCCAAAGGTAATTAAGAACTATAAGTTAATCGGTCGGCAGATGGATATCGCCGTCAAAGAGATTCGACATATGTATACCAAAACTTTTAAAGAACACGCAATAGACCTTACCATTGAACAATGGCCAATTTTAGCTGTTCTTTATGATTATGGTAGCCTAAGTCAAGTAGAGATAGCGGACAATATTATGCGTTTCCCGCAAAGTCTTTCGGCAACAATCAAACTACTCATTAAAAAAGGCTATGTCATAAAAGAAAAGTCAAAAAAAGATAAACGTAGCCACAACATATCACTTACGCAACGTGGAAAAGAAATTGTTGAAACCACCTTTCCACACGTAAAACATATTCGAAAACAACAATGGGATAATTTATCCGAAGAAGATTACGATAAGTTCTTTTCTATTATTGAGCAAATTCGAAAAAACGTCAATTAGCTTTTTTTTTATTAAACATATCGAACATTTTTTTTGTTATTCATTCAAATTTTAGATATTTGATAAATGCATTTACTAAACGTTTTATCCTCAAAAAAATAAACCTTAATGTCGAAAACAAAAGTTGTTTTACTTGGAACTGGAACACCTCGGATGATTCCAGATCGTTACATGAGTTCACTTGCAATCATCGTTGATGAAAACGCATACATTGTTGATTGCGGTAGTGGAATACTCGAACGTTTGTCTCATGCAAGAGCAAAGGGAATCTCTGCATTAGAAAGTAAAAACTTAACACATCTATTCTTAACACATTTTCATCCGGACCATACCGTAGGACTCCCAGGATTTATCATTTCTCCCTGGAATCTAGGACGAGAGAAACTAAGTGTCTTTGGCCCAAAAGGAACCAAGAAAATGGTTGATAATGTACTCCTCGCCTTTGAAGATGGAATAAATGAACATCTAAATCATGGGCCAAAGCCTCTTCCAGAATTAAAAGTAGATACGCAAGAATTTTTGGGTGGTGTCATCTACAAAGATGACGTCTTGGAAGTAGAGGCCATTCCTGTAGATCATGGAACATTCAATGCCTTTGCATTCAAATTTGTAACAGCCGATAAAACAATTGTTGTTTCTGGCGATACAACTACGCCCATTAAAGCACTAAACGAAGCGGCCAAAGATTGTGATATATTAATTCATGAAGCCTTTTGTGAAGATGCGATTAATCGACAACCAAAACAATACAGAGATTATATGAAATCGGTCCACACTTCTGGACGAAATCTTGGTAAGGTTGCTGCTGAAATAAATCCAAAGAAACTAGTATTGACCCATCAAATATTGTTCGACAGCAATGAGAATGACCTATTGAATGAAGTAAAAGAAAATTTCAAAGGAGAGCTATTCTACGGTAATGATCTAGACGTTTTTGAATAAAATTACAACCATCAAAATAAGCACAGTATGAGCGCGATTAAAATGTATATCAACGGACAATGGGTCAAAAGCCAGTCGATGAAAACGTATATGGATTATAGTCCCGTAAACGATGCTAACTATGCAGAAATTTACGATGCCGATCGAAACGACATGCAACAAGCAATTGATGCAGCGCACAAGGCTTTTCCGGCCTGGGCAGCCCTTTCTCCAGAAGAACGTGCAGATTACTTGTTGAAAGTAGCAGATGCCCTAGAAAAAAATGGCGATGAAATCTCCAAACACCTCATCGAAGAAATTGGCTCGTGGGTGGGGAAATCAAAAGCAGATTTAACCACTTCCATTGCATTTTGGCGGGCAGGTGCTAAAATTCCCTTTATGGTTGAAGATGAAATATTAACCTCTCCTATTGGTAAAAAAAGCATGGTCAAAAGGTCCCCATTGGGTGTTGTTTCGGTAATTACGCCATGGAATGTCCCCCTTAATTTATCTTCAAGAACAACATCGGGAATATTAGCCGTTGGCAATACTGTTGTACTAAAACCATCAGAAGAATCTCCTATTACGGGAGGTATAGTTCTTGCCAAAGCCTTTGAGGATGCCGGAGTTCCTCCTGGAGTATTCAATGTGGTAACCTGTTCTCGTAAGCATGTTGCTGAAGTAGGTGATGAAATGGTAAGTAACCCTTTGATAAAAGCGATTAGCTTTATTGGATCAACCACAATTGGGAGACAAATAGCAACCAAGGCTGGTTCGCTATTTAAGAAAACCAGCATGGAATTGGGCGGAAAAGACGCCTTGATCGTTATGGATGATGCCGACATCTCCAAAGCAGTGACTGCTGCCGCCTTTGGTGCTTTCTTTCATGCGGGTCAAATATGTATTGGAACCAAACGTATTTATGTCGATCAAAAAATAGCGACAGAATTTACCAATCGATTTGTCGCCAAGACAAAAGCACTTGGCATAGGTGATGTTCGTGATTTTGCTAAACCCATTGGGCCATTAATCAATCCTGCTGCACTTGAGAAAATAAAACAACAATTGAACGATGCAATCGACAAAGGAGCAAGCGTTTTGGCGGGAGGAAAACATGAAGGACTCTATTTTGAGCCAACCATCCTAACTAATGTAACCAAGGAAATGGATACCTACGGGAATGAAACCTTTGGCCCCATAGTGGCCATTTATCCTTACACAACAATAGCAGAGGCATTGCAGGAAATTAATGCTGTTGACTATGGTCTTTCTGGTGCTGTTATGGCTGGGAGTGATGAAAAGGCTATGAAGGTAGCCATGCAGATGGAGTCTGGAATGTGTCATGTTAATGACGGAACCATTTATGGTGAACCCTTGGCGCCATTTGGCGGAATGAAAAATAGTGGAATGGGACGATATGGTGGAAAAGCATCTGTAGACAGCTTCACCCAACAACGATGGATTACGGTGGAACAAGGGACACGACATTATCCACCCATGTTTAACGAATAAACCAAATAATGATGAAGAAAACAATCATAATTACCGGAGCTGCTTCGGGAATTGGCGCAGAAACCGCCAAACAACTAAAAGCACAGGGACACACCATTATTGCATTCGATAGGAATGAAGTAACCGAACATATTGATCAGTTTATTCCAATTGATTTATCAGATGACAAAAGTATTATTGCAGCTGTTAAGGAATTTAAAGGGAAAGCTCATGCAATCTGTAATATTGCTGGTGTACCGCCTACTGTTCCACCAGAACTTCAAATAAAAGTTAACTTTTTTGGCTTGCGTTTGTTCACTGAACTACTCATTGATAAACTCCTCGATGGGGCAAGCATCATTAACTTAGCTTCAATGGCTGGTAGTCGATGGATGGACAATGTGAAAATATTAAATGATTTATTTAAGATTAACGATTTTGCGCAAGCCCTACCTTTTATTGAACAACATAATCTAGTAGGTGACGTCACCTATAACTTCTCCAAAGAAGCTGTTATTCTATGGTCAATGTACAATTCGTCTACCTGGAGTGATCGAAACATTACGGTAAAATCGGTTAGTCCAGGACCAATAAAAACACCTATCCTAAAAGACTTTATGGATACCATTGCAAAAAAACAAATTGTACTTCCAGAGGCCATGAAAGGGGAACCCGAAAAAATTGCAGCCATTGTTGCCTTCCTTTGTGAGGATAATGCTGCTTGGATCAATGGCCAAAACATTATTGCTGATGGTGGTTTGTTGGCCCTTCGAATGACCAAACAATTAAATGCTTAACCAAAAACCATGCGAGTAGACGTTAACAAAATAATTGACAATGCTAAACTGAATTCGTTTCAGATCAATTTAGCCCTTTTGGGGTTCTTATTTACGGTAGTAGAAGGCTTCGAAATGATTTGTTTGGGCCTTATAACCAAAGATGTGGCAGATGATTGGGGAATTGCGCCTCAGGCTCTAGAATATGCGCATTTAGCTGTGTTAATTGGGATTCTTTTGGGTTCATTAATCGCTGGCGTAATTACCGATAAGATAGGCCGTAGGAAATCCATTTTACTAATGTTTACTCTTGCCACTATTGGGATGGGGCTTAGCTTTTTCATTACCAATATGACCCAAATGGTTGTACTTCGTTTTATGACAGGTTTTGGAGCTGGAGGGGCATTGCCAATTGCTATTGCACTTGTTGCCGAATATGCGCCATTAAAGTACCGAAATATGATTGTCGTATTTGCCTATGCAGGCGCTCCTTTTGCGAGTTATGTGGGAGGTTATTTAGGCAATTATTTTATCAATGCATTTGGTTGGCAAGGGATTTTTGTCCTTGGTGTTATTTTGGCCAGCCCAATTTTACTTTGGATGTATCTATGGGTACCCGAATCGGTAAAATACATGGTGCTAAACGATGTGGACACCCCCAAGGCTAAATCTCTTTTAATCAAAGTAGAACCCTCACTAGAACTAAGTGAAGAAGATGAACTCTTCATCAATGAGCCAATTTTGACAAAAGGACCATTCGCCTCCTTATTTAGTCAAGGGCGCGTTTTAGTGACCAGTTTTTTGTGGTTAGCCTTTATTGCAGGACAGTTTATCATTTATATTATGTCACTTTGGCTACCAACCATTCTGCAATCTGCAGGTTGGGAAGCTGGCCTTAGCCGAAATGCGGTTGGTCACTATTATCTGGGAGCAAGTATAGGTGGAATAATCATTGGCTATTTAGCCGATAAATACAGTGCTTCGAAAGTGCTTATTTATGCTTTTCCTCTAGCTTCTGTGCTGTATTATATTCTTGGACAGGTGGTTCACGATCAAGAATTGTGGTTTTTAATCGCGCCCTTTGCAGGTGCTATTGCAGTAGGTGCAACCCTTGGTTTAGCCCCCTTGGCTGCTAGCTTATACCCCACCGCAATTCGCGGAACTGGTGTGGGCTCTGCACTAGGTGTTGGGCGTATTGGATCTATTATTACCCCTATGGTTGGTGCTGCTTTGTTAGCAACAAATATAACAGCTACAAATTTTTACTTAATTGCGATGATTGCTCCAATAGTTAGCTCAGTTAGTATTTTCATCTTGGTGTATTACAAGAATAAAAAAGCCATTTAATCGTCTTTATTTGAAATTTCATTAATCATGGCCAAACACTCTATTCCTCTATTTGCCGCTTTACAAAGCTATAGTCCATCCATGCTCAGTGCAGATATAATCGCTGGATTAACGGTAGGGATTATTCTTATTCCTCAAGCATTAGCCTATGGTCTATTGGCTGGAGTTCCCCCTATATATGGCCTATATAGCGCGTTGATTCCCATGATTATTTATGCTTTTTTTGGCTCTTCTTCTTTTTTATCTATTGGCCCTGTTGCCGTTACAGCCATATTGATGTTTAGTAGTGTGTCAAAACTTCACGAACCTTTTACAGAAGTCTACATACAACAGGTTATTTTACTGGGATTCTATGTTGGTGTATTTCAAATTATTCTAAGTTTTTTAAAGGTAGGGCAGTTGATCAAACACCTCCCAAAGGTGGTCCTCTCCGGGTTTGTTCAAGCCGCCGCCATATTAATCATTATTTCCCAATTTAGTAACGCCTTCGGGATTGCTGTCCCTGGAGAACTCTCCGCTCTGGGCGCAGTATGGTATTTGTTGAACCATGTGGTCGAAATAAATTTGCTAACGATAGGTTTCTTCGGTATCTCCCTAATAATCATTCTTTGGGTAAACATCAAAAATAGCCGTTTTCCGATTGCCCTTGTCATTGTTGCAATTGCCATATTGCTAAGCTATTATTTTGAACTAAACACGCTAGGGTTGAACATTATCGGGGACATCCCTCGGGGGTTTCCAGCATTAATAATCCCTTCATTTGAAGCCAGCAGTTTTATGAAGCTGCTCCCTAGTATTTTTGCTGTTACCTTTATTGGATACGTGGGAAGTGTTGGACTTGTCTTGTCCTTCGAACATCTACAAAAAGGAAACCGTATTGAGACTAATAAAGAATTATTTGCTTTGGGACTGGCAAAACTAATCGGGGCTTTCTTTCAGTCCATTCCTTCAACGGGGAGTTTTAGCCGGACGGCAATCAATGTTACTGCTGGAGCTAAAACACAAATTTCTTCTTTGATAAGTGTCGTTCTTCTTTGCTTAACAATCCTTTTTATTACCCCCTTATTCTACTATCTGCCCAATGCGGTATTGGCTGCAATAATTACACATTCTGTTCTTTCTCTTTTAAGAAGCGAAGAAATAAAAATACTTTGGGAAGAAAATAAAATTGAATTTATTGTTTTTACAAGCACCTTCATATTAACACTATTAATCAGTTTGGAAATAGGTGTCGTCGGAGGAATCCTTTTGTATTATGTCCTAGTAAAAGCCGTGAGCTACTTTGTCAAACCAAAAAAATCATTAGAATGAACATTAAAAATTCTCTTTCCCTTTTTGCTTTAATCGCATTATATGGGTGCACAAATCCGGAAAAAACCAATGACATACAACCGCTTTCGAAAGAAAAAACGGTTGCTGAAAAAAAACTTGAAAAGCGAAATGTCGAATTCAAGAAGGAAATCATTTCAATTACAGACAATGTATATACGGCTGTAGGTTATGACGTTTCTAACATTAGTATGGTAGTAGGTAAAGATGGCTATATTCTTATTGACGGAGGTTCCAATCCTAGGTCAGCCAAAGCCATAAAAGCTGAATTTGCAAAAATCACTTCCCTTCCACTCAAAGCTATTATCGTCACTCATGGACATGGAGACCATGCCAAAGGAGTGCCCAACTATGTTGAGGGAAAAGAGATTGAAATCTGGGCAATGAAAAATTTTGGCCACGAGGGTCAATTCAGTGCCAAAGCTGGGGTGAACTTTCCACAACGACCCTTACGTCAGGCGGGCTTTGCTTTACCTAAAGAATTGCGAATTAATAACGGTGTTGCGCCTGCAATGTATCTAGTTAAGCCCGCAGCAAAGGAAAGCGGGGCGAAGAAAGAAAAAGAAGCAAAAACAGTTTATGCCAGTAATTTAAAACCGACCAAGTTTCTCGATGGTCCTTCGAAGAAAATTCGTATTGCCGGTATTGATATTGAACTCCATCATGCCCCAGGGGAAACAGATGATCAATTATTTGTTTGGTTGCCCAAGGAAAAAGTAGTGTTTTCAGGAGACAATTTTTATAAATCATGGCCAAATTTATACGCCATTCGTGGAACAGAATACCGCGATGTGAATGATTGGATCAATAGTTTGAGTGCAATGATAGCCAAAGATGCACATCATCTAGTGGGAGGGCATACGCGTCCAATTATTGGAAAAGAAAAGGTCAAAGAAATCTTAACCACCTTTCGAGATGCTGTGCAATATGTATTTGAGAAAACAGTAGAAGGGATTAACCAAGGAATGACCCCAGATGAATTGGTTGATTACGTTCAATTGCCTGAACGTTTTTCTTCTCAAGACTACTTACATGGGTACTATGGGCGTGTGGATTGGTCGGTAAGGCAAATTTTTAATGGTTATATGGGCTGGTTTGATGGGAATGCAACGAACCTTATTCCTCTCTCATCAAAAGAAGAAGCTCATAAAACAGTAGCCTTGATGGGTGGAGTAACAAAGCTTGAAGCCGAAATTTTAACTACTCTAAAAAAACAGGAATTTCAGTGGGCAGCAAAATTGGTGGATTACCTCTTGGTTTTAAACCCTGATAACGATACATATAAGATTTTAAAAGCCCATGCAATGGAGGGCCTAGGCCGAAGCATTGATAATGCAGTAGCCCGGAACTACTATTTAACCGTTGCGCAAGAATTGAGAAAACAGACGGAATGAGTGAAATAGGAAACAAACTTCTGGAAAGTAAAAAGCCTCTCTTTTTTAGGGTAGAAAATGCCATCGATATTGGAGCAGCTATCCCTAAAAAAGTACTGGGGGAAGATTTGCGAACCCTTGTGCGTTCACTTACCGTATTTCAAAAAGAAGCAATTGTTACATCTAACCGAACAGGAAAGACCTGGCGATTGGCGAGTGACGAAGGGGCCTACCTCAATGGAACCGACTATGCACCTGCACCTTTATGTCATTTGACGGTTGGAATGGTGGCTTCTTATATGAATGAGATTTTAGCCCTAGCCAAACTTCGGAATATTCAACTGGATGATATTCGCCTCATCCAAGACAATTTTTACAGCATGAAAGGGAGTATGATGAATAACACCATGCTTGCTGAGGCATACGATGTTCATCTTGAATCACAAATAGAATCCAAGACCAATAAAGAAAGTTTGCGGTGTTTGGTTGTGGATGCCATCGCTGCTTCCCCCTTAAATGATTTATTGAAAAATTCACATGAAAGTCGCTTTAAATTAAGTCATAACGGTCAGGAGGTTTCCCCTAACGCTGCGCTTGAAATCAAGGGTGAATTAGCTGTTGATCCAAAATTAATCTTTGAATCTACCCTGCCAGCAGATGGTGAATGGCAAGAAATGTGCAAAAAAGGAGGGTTAACGCCAAAAAACGAAAACTCGGTCAGTGGGGCTGGATCGTCGCTAAACGATCAACAAAACCGTTTGCTTCATTTGCGTGGCATTTGTCGCCTTCGTCCCGATGGAATCAAAGAAATTACCCAACACTTATATAATCCGCATGGGTCTGTTTTTACCCTTTTGTCGGAAGAAGGGCCTGAAAATGGTGGTCAAGGAAGGGCACCCGATGCTGCCACCTATATATCTGCTGGAATAGGTTTTTGTTTTATGACACAATTCGGGCGATATGCAAAAATGAAAAAGAAAGCCCTTCACGACTACAGAATACGTCAAGACTCTTTTTTCTCTTTAGGAGGAGCCTCTGGAGGTACTGGACAGAGTGGACGGACTAAGTCACTTGAAACTCATGTTTACCTTGAGAGTGAAGAAACCGATGACTTTGCCACACAAATTTTAGATATGTCTGAACAAACCTGCTTTCTTCATGCATTGTGTAAAGCAGAGCGAAAAACAAAAATAAAAATTACTGCTTTAAACGAATAATACAACGATTTAAATTCAACCATTATGATGATTACACTTTTTCATTGCGCATTTTCTGCTTTGGTATTGACCGAATTAATTAAAGGCCTTAGTGCAAACGGTACTCCACCTATACTTCAAAAGTTTAGTTTTCAATTAAATCTCGCCTATTTTATGTGGAGTAAAGTCATGTACTTTAGGCTCCCTTTAATTGCACTAATCGGTTATACTGTTTTTTCAATGACGGCAGAACACCAAGCATCAATCTTGGTTCCAGGAATTACTTATACTCTTGTGTGGGGATTCATCTATTGGTTATTTAACCTCTTTTGGGTAGGGAAACACAAATTCGATCCTTTAAAAAACATAGTTTTTGTCAAAGCAGAAGAAAACACTATCGATCTAGAGGAGCAAGTGATGGGAGTGGATTGGAATGGAGAGCAAAAAGCCTATCCAGTTAGTATGTTGTTCTATCATCACCAAGTAACCGACAGTATCGCCAATCATCCAATATGGATAACCTATTGTGGCCTTTGCCGCAGTGGCCGGGTTTATGATATTCTTATTGACGGGGAAGCCCTAGACTTTACAACTGGAGGTCAGGCCCTAGTTGGGGCAATTACCTTCAATGCTGTTTTTCGCGACTACAAAACAAAGACTTGGTGGAGACAAGAAACGGGAGAAGCAGCAAAAGGAAAGCTTGCTGGAAAAGTCCTAAAAGACATCCCCATGGAACAAATGAGCTTAAAACATTGGCTGGAAAAGCACCCCAATTCAGCGGTTTTACAATATGATCCTGCCTATCAAAAAAAATATGATTTTGTGTCCGGTTTACTTAAATACGAACTCAGTTTGCCAGGATGGCATTTCCAAAAAAGACCCCCTTTGGTGATTGGAATCGAATTAGAGGGACACGAAATTGCCTATGATTGGAAACAAGTTCAAAAACATCGTCTTGTTGAAGATAAGCTTGGCGACAATGCATTGCTTATCCTCAGCTCTGAAGATGGTTCTTCTCCCTATAGTTATCTGCGAAATCACGATGGAAACGAGTTGAATTTTGAAATCAATGGCGACATATTGACCGACACCAATACAGGTTCTACCTGGAATCTTTTTGGACATTGTACTGCGGGCAAATTAAAAGGAGTCCAATTGACAAAAGTTCAATACTACAAACAATTTATTCGTGCGTGGTTGAGTTTTCATCCCAACTCGTCTTTTTATCAATTCTAGGGGAGTAATCGACACAAAAAAACCCTGCGCCTATGGCGCCAGGGCTTTTATATTTTATTCACGCTTGGTAAAAAAATGAAATTCCGTCTCAGCGAATTACTCCACTTCGGGTTTAGTTCCGGGTCCTAGAGAACCCGCACTAAACCAAACTTCTGTATAAGATCCATTGGCATATTGCTGTTCAATATCCCCGCCATACACGGCAGAACCTGTACTCCACACAATATTATCTTCAGGGCTTTTTCCGTTGGTCTGATTATAAGCCCCTTGTTTAAAGAACTGTAATTCTCCTGCATAAGCATTTTCACGCTCTACACCATCTCGGCCAATGGCCGCGTATAGCGTTTTAATTTGCTGCGGCATGTCTTCTTTTTTTACGAATTCCGATTTCAATAAATTCTTGGTGAATCGCTGAGTTGGATGTCCATCACTTGTAAAGGTTAAGTACATAATGCCTTCAAAAACATTTACCTCATAGCTAAATTCTTCTCCCAAGGCAATCCCGTTTTCGGGCTCCTCGGGATAGCTGTCAGGACTTGCCCCAAGCACCGACATATCATACCCCCAAACGGCGGTGGAATAATCCCATCTGCCTGAATTACTTCCTTCCGTATTAATTTCATAATTCCAAAAGACCGATCCTTTTTCATGGCCTGGGAACTTCTTATAAAAGATTTTCAAGGGTTCATTTTCGTGCCCTTGATGACTGTGTATTTGTCCAACTACAACCGAATAAGAAGCGGCAACCCGTGCATCACCTGAAGTAGATACGTGCTGAACTTTTAGTGTCCCTGTTAATTTTCCCCCTTCTTCTGGAGTCCACTCCTTTATTTGGCCTAGTTCCGTACGCGTATTGTGCGAGTTTTTGGAGCTTATCCCAGCATTGGGTGTTTTGTATACTACCCAATTGGTTTGATCTTCATTTTCCACATAGAAATAATCTTTTTTCGCATAGTTAAGCAACGAATCCTTGTGTGTTCCATCCCCTAGAAGAATTTTCCATTGGTCCATAAAAGGCAAAACATCGCTTGGATAAACGGCCGCTGTTTGGGCTTGCTTTTCCTTTTTGGCTGTTGACGAACAGGCGCTTAATAGCACGAAAAAACTAAGGCTTAAAAGTGTTCCTAATACAGTTTTAACTGTTGATCTTTTCATTAAATTGGTAGTATGTTTTGCGTAAATTTATCCGAATCGTTTCTTCAGAATAAATGTACCACTTTTTGGGAAGACAATTATCTTTCGCCAAGAGAGGAAAACAAAAGTTTCTTCACCGGCACAGCAGATCGGTCTTTTTTTCATAGTTTAGTGACAAGAGAAGACCCTAATCTATTCCCTAAGCAGCTTCTACTGTATTTCACCTAGGCTTTAATGACGGGTTTCCTTTAGGAAAAGTTTGCCTTAATCGTTGTTGATTGAAGCAGTACTTCCGCTATCCACCAAAGACTCCTTTAGATGAATCAGTAACCTTCTCACCAATAAAATGATCGATTATTCGCTTCTTTTTTCCGTACTCATTGGGGTTAGCCTGCTCATTCTATTGATTTTAAAATTCAAATTTCAACCTTTTATTGCGCTACTCATTTCGAGTATTCTTGTAGGGGTTTTAGCAGGTATTGCCCCTTTAACAATTATGGAAACCGTTAAAGAAGGTATGGGTTCCACCCTAGGCTTTGTCGCTGTGGTGGTAGGTCTTGGTGCCATGTTTGGGGCGATTTTGGAACATAGTGGTGGTGCAGAGGCATTGGCCCACTATCTCCTTCAAAAATTTGGTGAAAAAAATGCTTCGTGGGCATTAATGATTGCGGGCTTTTTTATTGCCATTCCCGTTTTTTTCGATGTGGCTTTTATCATTTTGATTCCTTTGGTATATTCTTTACAACGCAAAACCAAAAAATCATTGCTTTTGTGTGCAATTCCTTTATTGGCTGGACTTGCCATCACGCATGCGTTTATTCCTCCTACTCCCGGGCCAGTTGCCGTGGCAGATATTCTAAATGCAGATCTGGGCTGGGTAATTTTAGTAGGTTTTGTGGTTGGTGTCCCCACTGCCATAGTGAGTGGGCCATTGTTTGGAAAATACATTGCCAAAAAAATAATTATTGCCGCGCCCATTCGCAGTCAAAATGAAACGCCTAAAAATTTTCCACCCATTGGTTTAATTGTCATGATAATCGGAACGCCTATTTTCCTTATCGTATTGAACACCCTTTTGGGAAACGCTATTCATCCTTTTAATTTATCTGAAAAAACTACTGCTTGGATCCAAATGATGGGACATCCCTTTTCTGCACTTATTCTTGCAAATATATTAGCCTGGTACTTTTTGGGTATTAAGCGAGGGGCTTCTAAAGCGGTCTTATCTTCCATCACAACGTCTTCCTTGGCTCCAGCGGGAGTTATTATTCTCCTGACAGGCGCGGGAGGTGTTTTTAAACAAATGCTTATTACCACAGGAGCTGGAGAAATGCTGGCCAACTATTTTTCAAGTATCGGCTTGGGTTTGCTTGCATTTGCTTTTTTGGCAGCAGTCTGTGTAGGGGTTTTACAGGGTTCATCTACAGTGGCGATGATCACTGCAGCTGGAATCACCTCAGCACTCATATCAACACCTTTGGGAGGATTTCATACTGCTCTCTTGGTTATCGCCATAGCTTCTGGAGCATCAATTTTATCACACGTTAATGACAGTGGTTTTTGGCTCGTAAGCAACTACCTTGGTCTGTCTGAAAAAGACACTTTTAGAAGCTGGTCCGTGATGACGACCATCATAGCCCTTACGGGTTTTAGTATGGTGCTTTTACTTTCACAGTTGATTTAGCAGTCGTTAAATAAATAACAAAAGTAGTTGCCAACAAGATGTTCCTAGTGTATTTAGGTGTACCTTTGTCCTGTAGGGCTTCACACCCTATTTTGTTAAAAGGTAGGTAGGCTATGGTTGGCTCAACCGCCTTTTTTTTATTAATTACTTTTATAATTGTATCAAGGGCAAGAAAAAACCCCTCGCTTTCACGAAGGGCTTTATTTAGTTAATGTAGTGTAACGGTGACACTCGTGGAGAAGATGGGATTCGAACCCACGACCTCTTGACTGCCAGTCAA
>ENA-OUOG01000536-OUOG01000536.1-marine-metagenome-genome-assembly--contig:-NODE-536-length-49711-cov-8.938530_pt1 | contig 49711 bp, 41 predicted proteins | sample MGYA00248635_ERZ508505 | MGnify/ENA primary metagenome ERZ508505 (study PRJEB26176, sample SAMN06267871) | marine metagenome | isolation source: Saanich Inlet, British Columbia, Canada | place: Pacific...
GAATAATTTTTAACTTTCTCAAACTGAAGGACACTGTGGAACTTATCGAACAACTGGTCCCCTTTGTGTGAGATTACAAAAACATTTGTATCATTACTTATGGTGTTTAAAATCTTCATAAATTCGTCTGTACCACTTCCGTCTAAAGAACTATCAAACACTTCGTCTAGTATGAGTAGGTTTGTGTTGATAGAGTTCTTCATCTTTGCAACTGCACGCCATGTAAACAGTAGCGACAAATCAATACGCATCTTTTCACCTTCTGAGAAACTATCGTATGAAAAATCATCTCTGTGGCGAGATTTAATTGTTTCACTGAATGCTTCATCTAGTTCAAACTGAACAAAGAAGTCCATACTTGAAAGATACTTATTCACTAGTTTGTTGATGATAGGTAGATACTGTCGAATAATCTTTGTCTTAATACCAGTATCTTTCAACAGACTACCTGCGAAATTACCGATGTACTGCTGGTCAACTAACTTCTCTTTTGCTTTACCTAGCACATCAATTTTGTTTTGCAAGTCTGCAATTTTATCTTCGTCACCTACTTTATCATCTTCAATCAATTTTGTCAACTGTTTTTGCATTTCGCTGATATACTTCTGCAACCCAGAAATGCTAGATTGTTCGACATGCATATCTGTATTCAACGCATTAATCTGCGAATGAACATCTGCAATCTCACTGAGGCGTGTTGTTGCCTCTTCAAGTTGTACTTCTAACTTTGGTATCGCTGTTGCAATTTCACCAATCTTATCACTGTACTCTTCAATCTTAGTTTCTTTGAAATTCTCTTCAATCTGTTGTTGACAAGTAGGACAGTTATCATTCTCTTTGTAAAACATAATCTCTTCATTATGCTTTTTAGTAGTCTTTGTCAACTTAGTTTTCATCGAAACAATATTCGACTTCAGGTTACCGACTTTGCTTTCATCGGAAATAGTTCGCTGTAGGTCTTCGATTCCTTCTCTGAGGTCTTCGATTTTTGCTTCATGTGTAGCAATGCTCGCCTGCGATTTTGTAATCTCTCTCTCATTATTCTTACGTTTCTCTGCATTGTCTGTTTTCAACTCCTGCAAGTATTGACGCTGTAGACGCACTTTTTCTTCTGTCAAATCTAATTGATATTGACACTCTTGTAAGTCATTTTTGAGTTTGTTTTGTTTGCTTTTTAGCAAAGAGTTCATAATACTGAAAATCTCAATATCAAGTAGATTTTCAATAACTTCTCTTCGATTAGATGCAGATAATTGCATGAACGGAGTGAATGATGCACTACCAAGAATTACAACTTGCGTAAATGCTTTGTAATTAAGTTTGAGAATATTCTTCTCAAGCATTTCTTGTTGGTCACGCACGTTTGCATTCTGGTCGACATTGATACCATTCAATTCAATATCAAAGATGTTCTTTTTGATACCTCTGCGTACAAGATAGTTCTTAGTACCGATGCTGAATTCAACTTCAACAAGCGCACCAGACCCATTGATGCTGTTCACCAACTGGGCTTTACTAATCTTGCGGAACGGTTTACCAAATAGCGCAAAGGTCAACGCATCTAAGATGGTTGACTTACCTGCACCGTTATTACCAACAATTAGTGTGTTGGGCGAACGGTCAAGTTGCACTTCAGTAAAATGGTTGCCCGTTGAAAGAAAGTTTTTCCAACGTATGTTTTTAAATATAATCATGCAGTCTCTACTGTCATAGCCTCTTGATATAAGTTTCGCATCAAAGAATTCAACTTCTTCTTGTCTGCGTCAATTTCAAGGCTGTCAATGTACTTTTCAAGTATCGTCAATGTATCGTCAACCTCACTCACAATGTCATCGTCTTCTAGTTCATCCATATTCATATGGTCTTCTACAATAGACAACTGGGCAGGGTCAGTCTTATACAACTGGTCAACGAACATATCGAACCAGTATGGGTTGTTCTTAGACTGAACTACTACCTTTATGTTCTTACCAGTATACTCTAAAAGTTTGTCTTTGTCAAGTTCTAATTCGGAGAATTCTTCAACTGCACTGTCGTTGTAGAAGACTTTTCGGAACATTCTGTACGGATTTCTAATAAATTCGAGGTTACGAGTATCAGTATCAAACACATGGAAGCCACGATAATCGTTGTAGTCGGACCAGGTAAGTTCGTACGGATTGCCCAAATAGTAAATACGACCATCATCACTTTTATGATGATAGTGACCTGTAAATACTGTGTCATAACGATTGAACAAAGACTTATCCATTCCGTGGTCATTCTCAAATCCTTTCATCATAGCAAACCCAGACAACTCTAGGTGACCCATGAGAATATCCGTTTTTGCAGTTTGAATAAAGTCTAAACTCTCAGTATAGTTGCCAGAACAAATCCAAGGCAACATAGCAATAGGCGTACCATCAAACTCAACTACTTTCGCCTCAGGATAAGTGACGATATTAGAATAGTCTGACAATAGTAAGTCTGGTGAGTTTACTTGGTTTGTGTTTTTGTAATATGTGTCGTGGTTACCAATGAGAGTATGCAATTTAATATTGCGTTCTGCAATTGGGTCGAACCACATTTTCTTTGCACGTTCTAGTGTAGCAAAGTTTACATACTTACGTCTATCGAATGTATCACCCAAATCAATAATGGTATCAATGTTATTGTCATCGATATATGGGATTACTACATTAGAATAGAACTGTTCGTAATAGTCTAAAAAAGCAACACTATCATTCCTAGCACCAAAGTGCTGGTCTGTAATCAACAAAATTTTCATAACTAGTCCTCTTCAGAGTTCTTCAAATCTTCTGCTTCTTGCTCCGCTATTTCTTGTTCTGCAAGAAGTTTTTCTATTCCACGTTGTTTGCGCTTTTCGTTTTTCTTACGTTTTGTTTCTTCGTATTCGCCGATAAATTCTTCCATGTGACCATTTGAGATGTAGTGAATTTCTTCAATATCGTCTGCATGTTCAGCGAGTTCACCGAAAATGTTTGCTTTCTCTGTCGCTTTATACTTAATGTATGTTTGACGCTTCTCTTTCTGAATACGTCTAAGGTAAGCATAATAGATAATTTGTGTAAAATATGCAAATGGATTGTTTGATTTTTCTGGATTAAAATTGTCAATATATGCAAGGCAATTTTCGATACCGTCTGAAATCATATCGTCTTTGAACGTATAGTTCATAAAGTTGGGTCGATAAGATAGACGCTGTGCAATCAACAGAAAACATTCACCAACGTATTCTGGTACTCTGGGTCTGTCATCACCCGATGCTTCTGCATCATTTACTACTTCTTTATAAGCCTTGAGTGCTTCCAAGAACTTCTTATTGTCCACATAATGAACACTTACTTTTTTCTTTGCCATAATTCAGTTTCTCCTGTTTTGGGTGTATGCCTCCCACGCTTGGATTAATATAGTTCACAATATACAACATTCCTGGTTAAATGTCAAGGGAATTGTACACTTTTTTGGTAAAATAAATTATTTTGGTAATTGTTGATAACTTTCCCACTTTTCCCTTGACTTTCCCTTGACAATGGTGTATATTACAGATGTTGAGATGATAATATCTAATTGTATCTACTAATGAATAGTGATTTGGTTGGGTCAATGAATAGTCCCATCGCCCTTATTCATTCTCAGCATCGCTTCTAATATGTCTAGTTGCTCATCAGAAGGTTCTTCGATATCGTCTAGGTGTTCAGAAGTAGTCTTAAATTCATCTACTGGTTCTGGTAGATTTTTCCACTTCTTTCTAATCCCATTATAATATTCTACAAACGATTTCTTCGCATTGAACATGGTTACAATACTGTCGTAGTATATAGGGATGAAATCATCATCTGATAAGGGTGAGAACGGTGTGACATTCATCAAACTGTTAGACGGGTCAGCACCATTTAGAATGCTAACTAAGAACGCATCTTTAATTAAGATACATTGTTGACCCGAAGGGTCTTCGCCAGAGAATACTTCTCCAACCAAGTCTTCCATATTAGTCAGTTTGATTATTTTGACGCCTTGTCTACTAGTTACTTTCATATCTCAATCTTGTATAGTTTAACTTTAAATTTTTCTTCATTATATGTCTTCATTCTCTCTAGGAAATGCTCAAGTGTAAAATTCTTACGAGACTTCCATTTCAAATCATCAACTATATCATACAGTGTAGCAACTTTTTTGCTTTCGCTCAATCGTAAACCACGACCGATAGATTGAAGATTTCTGATACGAGACTTCGAAGGTGATGCAAAGATAATGTTATGAAGATTACGAATGTTGATTCCTGTTGAGAAAGTACCGAATGATGCAACAATGATTGCGTCTTCAGACTGTTCTGTAATCTTTCTAATCTCTTCACGGTCTTCTGCGTCTGTACCACCGTGGATAAAAAATACTTTTCTCTTATCCCCTACTCTATTATTTATATCATCAAAAAGCACCCTTCCGTGCTTCTCAACGTATTGAAAGAGTAATAGTGTATTGCCTTCTTGGCTGATTGTCAAGTTTCTTATGAACCTATTTCTCTTTTCATGTCGTACAAGAAAATCCATTTCTTGCTGATACTTCATTTTAGTGACTTCTTGTCTCTCTGCGTCTGAGTAATTTAGCGCAAGTGCTTTAATTCTGAAGTCTGCCAATTGTTTGTTGTCCATCAACTCTTTTGTCGATGTAACTTTTTTGACAGGACCAAAGAGACCTTCTAGTACAAGTTTATGTGTCTGTGTACCATCTAGTGTACCTGTCAGTCCATAGCGATACTTGCAATCTCTCATCTTTTCAAGCAATGTCATTAGAGACTTCGCTTTGAACAAGTGTGCTTCATCGCCAATCACAACATCAAACTGGTCAAAGTATTCTTTGTTTAATTTGTAGACTGATTGCCATGTTGATACGATAACTTGCTTATCTGAAACCTTATCAACGCCTGCCATAACTTTGTGACAGTTTTCATCACTCTCCCAACCATAGTCTTTGAAGTCAGAAACAAGTTGGTGTACAAGTGAAGTTGTCGGTACAATAATAAGTGTCTTTGCGTGAAACCAACGCACAAGCATGTAGATAATCAACGATTTACCTGATGCTGTTGGTGACAATAGCAAACTGCGTCTGTTGCGTACTGAATGAACGAATGCTTTATATTGATAATCTCTTGGTTCGAATGGTAGACCTAACGTCTCTGCAAACTCTTTTGCTTCGAATAGAGAAAATTCATCTGCTTGTTCAAGTCCGTCAAACTCAACTTCATAATCACGTTCATTAGCAAACTTGACTAGGTACTCAACAAGTCCCATATACAGTGTCTTTGTGTAGACGTTATACAGTCGTATTTTTCCATCCCACATCTTGTTTCGATATGAGGGCATAAACTGATAACCAGGAACTAAGAATGTGAAATAGTCTTGTATTTCATACGCTGTTCCTGCTTCACAAATAACCTTAACATGAACTTCATCATGTTTCTGTATAATGATTTTTTCCATTAAGCACCATTAGTGAACCTGCGCCAGTCAATCGCATTCTTAATGAGGAACCCACGGTCTCTCAAACTGCGAATGATGTTGTCGCAAAATTCTACTTTTTCTTGTTGATGGGCAATCTTTAGAGTACGCTCTATGATTTGTTTGTCGGAATCTACATAGCGGGCAATGTCTGCTTTGAGAACTTTTTTGTAGAATGGCTCCCAACCTTGTTCAGCAAGGTCTTCTTGTGCCATCTCTCCGCTGTAATATTCGTATTTGATTTGCTGAAAGATTTTTAAGTCTGCTTGCAACTTCTTCAGTAGCAATCTTTCAGTAGTGTAAATCTTGTAGTATTTTTGATGTAGACGAGGTATCTTCAATGCTTCTTCATCAAGCATGTCATCCTCAATCTTACAATCTTCAAACCACAAATTCTGTATATCTTCAAGTTTCATAATAACCTCATTTTAAATAATTCAACTGTACTACTATTTATATCATCTAAATTCGTCTTATTTCGTATGACCTAAATCTGAATGATGCATCTCCAATCAATGGGTCTGCGTTACCGCCAGTAGTGAAGTTCAAATCACCCAATGATGTTGGGAATATATCTCTGAACGTAATTTCTAGCAACGGATTTGATGAGTTTGTTGTAACAATCAAGGCGGCATCTGTAAAGACAGAACTATTGCCTGCGTACTGATTTGTACTCTCTGGTGTAGTGATAGACTTCATCCAGTTATGAAGTGCTTCGTATGAACGTAGTTCTTCATCAATAATAAACTCAATTGACAATTCACCAAACGTCAACTTATCACCAGGTATTGGTCTATCGATAAGTGGGTTCGGTTGAATTGCTTCACCCATAGTAATAGATGGTATATTCACTGATTGACAAAAATATTCAATCTCAGGAATCTTTGCCATGACGAACTTGAAATTGTTCACCGTAGCATTGTTCATGTTTGTTGGTTGATTTGCGCTCATTTTTTGTTCCTAATGTGTTCTTGTAGGTCCATAACTTTTTCTTTCTCAATAATGTCGATGATAGTTTCAGTGAGATTGATTTCTTTTCTAACCCACCACATTTTGGTTTGAAGTCTATCAAGTTCTTCTTGGTAAAACTTCAACTCTTTTTCTTTTCGTAGTTTATTATCAATTAAATCCTGAATTAATATTAAACCGCTATCAGACATTAGTGTGACCTCGTTAATAGTTTTGCTCACTACTATTTATAAGCATAAAAAAAGGGGCAGTCCGAAGACCACCCCTTTAAAGTAGGTAGATTAAACTCTACTCTTATTATAGTAGGTTGCTTACTGAGAAACCTCTGTAGTAAACGTTTGAACGTGTGTTCAATGCGCCTGCACCTGCTGTTGCACCTTCTGCGAATGGGTTTGCGACCATGCCGTAGCGTGTCTTAAATCCAATCTTAGGCTGGAATGTGTTCTCACCAACTGCACGAACCATCTGTAGTGGTACGTATGGGCAGTAGAAAAGACCAGCATCGTATGCGCTGTCGCCTTTGTAACCAGTAACAACAAAGTCACCAGATGCATATGGGTCAACGTATACACGGGTCTTACCGTTAAGAACACCAGCGAATGTGTTACCAGTGCTGTCTACGTTCAAGTTTGTGTTCAAGGCTGGGTTATAATCCATAACACCTGCGGCTGCCAATGCTGAGGCAACGTCAGATGAACAGATGATAAAGTTACCTTTACCACGGCGTGTTTCTTTCGCAATTGCGTTTGCTTCACGCTCGATTTGGAACATCAAACCTTTGTAACGCTCAACTGACCAACGACCATCGGAATCGGCTGTCAAGTCGAATGCACCTGCATTACCACCGAGTTTAGCACTACGATAGATTGTACGCATTACTTCACGGTTGATTTCTGCAAGAATTTCACCAGACAAGATGTTTGCTAGTTCTGTTTCTGCGTCAAGTCCGTGAACTGCTTTCAAGTCTTGTGCTAGTTCTACAGTGTACTCTGCTTTTAGCGCACGAGTTTTGGCTTCAACAGAAATCTTCTCTACTGAGAATTGCATTTCGTTGAAAGTACCGCCACCTGATGAACCAAGTGCTTCGCCTGCGCCAGTTGTCATACCAGTACCGGTTGTGAATTCAGTACCTACACCATCTGGGTCAGTCGCCATTGCGCCACCAGTAGAAGCATGAGTACCTGCACCAGCGAAGTCTGTGTCGGCTTCGTTGTAGAATACTTCATTGCCTGCACCGTCTTTGGCACGCATTGCAAAGATAAGACCTGTAGGTGCAGTCATTGGCTGAACACCTGCAACGTCATATGCAATGAGTTGTGGCATTGAACGGCGTACCAATGAAATTAGTACGGGGTCAAAGTTGTTTACGTTAGCAGTCTGGTTTAGAGGGGCTGCTTCGAACAAGCCCATTTGCTCGTTCTGTTCACGGATTGCTTTTTCTTGGTTTTCAAGAAGTACGGCAGTTACCGCTTTTTTGTACGGGTCACTAATCTTTGGTGCATCGGCATGCTCAAGGATTGGCTCCCATTTTTTTTGGGATTCTTCTGATAGATACATATCTGTTATCTCCTTTAAAGTTAGATATTAGTTTTAACTGTTAATAAAAACATTCCGAAGTCTGTTCGTAATACTATTTATACGGACTTACTTCCTCATGCTTGAAAGAGTTCTAGCATATACTGACATTGATTCCGACAACTCTTTTTGTGGTTCAGAACCATCATCAATGCTTTCTTCTTTTTCTGCGCCAGTCGCCCTTACTTTAGGGAAATAAGATTCCTTGATAGTTTCTAACTTCTCACGGTACTGGTCAATAGTCTCAAACTCTACTCCTTCTGCTAGAGAACGCAATTTGTCAGCATCAACGTCTACGAGACCATTGGTTGCTTCAGCAAGTGCTTTCTCTGCTTTGAATTCGTCTAGTTCCTTTTTCATAGCAACGGACTTCTCAAATTCTTCGTTCAATTTTGCTTCAAGGTCTTCAGACTTTGTAGCAAGTTCGTCAACAAGGTCTGCTTTCTCTTCAGGAACATCAATGTAGTTCTCTACGAAAAGATTTTTCAACCCAGCCATGAATTCTTCTGCGATTTCAGTACGAATACCTTTTTCGATGGCAAGTGCGTTATCTTGTACCCACGCTTCAACAACGTAGTTTAGATAATCGTCAACTTTCGCCGCTAGTTCTGTGCGGGCTTCATCAAGTTTAGTTTCGTATTCTGCTTCTACCTTTTCTACAATGCTGTCAATGCTTTCTGTTACTTTTGCTTTGACTGCCGCTTCAAAGATAGTAGTCGCTTTATTTTTAAATTCTTCTGAAAGTTCTGCATCAGAACCTGTAAGTAGTGCGTCTACATCAGACTGTACATCTACTTTCATTTCTTCTACTTCTTCTTTCATTTTCTTTTTCTTTGCGGATGCATAGAGTTTACCTTCTTCGGCTTCCTCTTCGTCATCGTCATCATCTTCCTCATCATCTGCATCGTCATCTTCGTCTTCGTCTTCGTCTTCTTCTTCTTCAGACTTGACAGACTTCTTTGCTTCTTCGAGGTCTTCTTCTGCCGCTTCTTCAGCAACTACTTCTTCGGTAGTCTCTTCTGCGACTTCTTCAGTTTTATCTTCGGCGATAACATCTTCAACTGCATCTTCAGAGGCTTGAACTGCGTCCAACTCTTCTGATACTGTATCTTCTGTCATCACTTCTTTTTCTTCAGCAATTTGCTCTGAGAATGTTTTTAGCATGAGATTAATCTCCTTTTTTAAGTTATTTTACTTACACTTATTTATAATCTTATAACCTTTTAATGAAGTCGGAGAATAATCTCAACTTCACTTCTTCTAATTGGCGTGCCTTAGCACTTTTAATTTTATCGTGGTAATCACTAATGGTAGCCTCTTTTAGAATACCGTTGTCCCAGACCCATTCTTTGCCTTCCATGATACCATCAACGAAAGCATCTGGTGCAGAAGGGTCAGCAACAATGTCTGCGGCAGTAGCAAGGTAAAAGTCTGACTGCACAACATTAACACCATTGGACTGTTTCAAAGACCCCATACCACGAGAAGATACTCCAAGTCTTGCACCCTCTTGCATGAGGTTTTGTACAATTTTGCCCATTGGGGTATCCATAATCTTTGCTTTGCCCACAAAGTTATCGCCATCACGGTATAGTTCTTTTATCATATGAGATACTCGGTCCAGATTGATTGTTGGTCCATCTGGGTGTCCAAGTTCTCCAAACGCTCTACTTGGTGTAATATATGTATCAGTATAGCGTTTGACTTCACGTTCTAGTACCTCTGTCGGGTAAATTCGACCGTTTCTGTTCTTTTTGTTGCCTTGCATGAAGACGCCGGATATGAAGAACTGCTTTTGTCCTTCAACCTCTTCAGTCAAATAATCGACTTCTTCTAAATGTTCTGCTATTAACTTCATCTGTTAAAACCTCTGGTTGCTCTCTTTCTATTAGTCAACTTACGTTTAATGATAGAACGAGAACTTTTTGCTTTTCTCTTTCGGGCTGCCTTCTTCTGTGCTAGTTTTCTGTTTCTTCTTTCTGAAGCAGACATTCTAACTACACTCTGGCTACCATCACCCTTTGCTCTATATGTTTTATCTTTGGCAACAACTTTACGTCTCTGAACTACCCCACCACGAATACGATTAACTCTCTTTACTCTGGCTTCGCCAATATCATCATCTTCTAAGACTTCATCTGCAATTTCTTGCTTCAATTCACTAAGTAGTGCTTCTACCTTATTATTTATAAGGGATGTAAACAACTCTTTGATATTCTTAGTATCACCGTCCTGTATTGCTTTTACCAGTTCGTAAGACATTATCCGATACTCTTCATTGCGAAATCTACTGCTTTCATAAAGTTAGGTTTACTATTACTCAACATGTCAGTAAATTTCTTTTTGTTCTTATCGTTTAAAGCATCTACAACTTTCAGCAAAATGTTCGCTGTTTGCATATCTACTTTAACGCTTTTCTTATCTTTAAACTTCACTGCTTTGGCTTGCTTATCTTTGACAATAGACTTGATAGTATCAAAAGCGTCTTCGTCAATCATAAACTCATCAGCCTCAGTGTCGAGGACATCATCAACATCTACGTTGTCGATTTCAAATTCAACGTCCTGGTCCTGAATGCGGTCTACCGCAGAACCGTCATCGAATTCTTCTTTCAGAGAATTTTTAAAATCTTTAAACGTCCTCATTCGTACTTTCCTCTTCTGCATCTAATAGACTTGAAGCAATACTTTTCTTCATATCTTCTAGTTTTGCAAATGCTTTACCGTTAAGTGCATTTGTTACGTTATCCTTTAATGCTCCAGCGTCTTGTGTTTCGATGCTTTTAATAATATCTATTGTCATTTTAGAATTCTCCATCATCAGGTTCACCAATTATTCCATTTTCTTTCTCAAAAGTAAGGCGTTCTTCCATTGCCTCAATATCTTCATCTGACATCTTCAAAACATTTTTTAGAACATCTTGTCTTGTGAAGTATTTTCCAACATACTGGTCAACTTCTTGCAATAGTGCCAATCTTTCTCTCATAATCTCCGCATTCTTCAACTCTGTGAAGTGTGTGTCTGCACGGAAATCATAATAAATATATTCTTTGATGTTATCCCAGTCTTCTGGATTAATAACACCTTTTAAAATGAGTTGCTTTCTTAGCAAATCGTCAAACAAGTGTGTGAAGCGTACTCTTATCTTCTTAATAAACTTGTTAAACTTAATCTCATCTCTACTAATCTCTTCTCCTCTACCGATAGAGAATGACTGTTCGCTGTCAAGGCGTGAAGTTGGAACGTTTAGTGACTTAAAGAGTTTATTCTTAAAGTAATTAACGTCATCCATCTCACCAAGATTTTGACCACCAGGTAGAGTATCAACTTCAGTCCCACGACCGCCTTCTCTACGAGGCATCCAATAATCTTCAAGCATTGACATATGCTTGCGGTCATCTTTAATCTCACCAGTAGATGCATCATATACAATCTTGTTCTTGTAACGTGCCATGATATCTCTAAGGTATGCTTCTGCTTTACCTTTAGGCAAGTTACCAACATCAACGTAGAAAATTCTGCGCTCTGGCGCACGAGACAGTCTGTAAATTACTGTCGCATCTTCTACGGCACGGAGTTGATTGAGGGGTTTAATCGCTTTGTGTAGGTATGAAAGAACTGTCTTTCTATCTCTATCAAGCAAACCCGATGTGCAGTATGTAATACTATCAGGAGCGATTTTTACTCCCTTTTCTGCACCAGTCAATCCGTCTTCATTATATACGAAATACTCTTCTACTTGTTCAAAGATACTTACGTTTGTATCTGCATCTTTTCCTTTTACAACCTTACGCACTTTCTTAATGTTGCGTGGGTCGATATATCTTAATTCTGTTAACCCTTTTTGCGGGTTCTTTGTGTCGATTACATTGTGATAGTACAATCTACCATCAACATACCAACGCTTAAAAATGTCTGCACCGTAATTATTAAAATCTAACAGTCTACAAACATTCTGAAATTCTTCGTGTATTTTCTTCTTTACACCTGCGCTGTAGTCAACTCTATCTAAATTCAATGATACAGGTACATCTTCATCTTCTTGTACAACTGCTTCATTAACGATATCGTCTACTGCCGCTTCACATTCTGGCTGTAATGCCATTTCACGGTATCTACTAATAAGGTCTGCTTCATTCTTAGCAGTACCTTCCAAATCAAGGTAAGTGCCAAACGCTCCTCCACCCGCAACTTCAGTAGCGCCGTCATCACTAGTCGGTGCCACAAAAGATGGTGGAGTTTCATCGCCTGAAACTCTGTTTATTTCAAATCCAAATAACTTTGCCATACTATTTTATACCTTTATCTAAATTATTCTAGGGGACCTATAATACTATTTATAGACCCCCTAGAACTGGTTTAGATTAGATTACACCGTTACTGATATCAGTCCAGTAGTCATACTGGAATGTAACTGTGAATTCTTCAATTGTGTCATTGGAATCCCAAGCAACATCAATAGGTGAGATATCGGCAGGGAAGATACCTACAAAATTGTAAGTCTTCAATGTCGAACCATCTTTTGAAAATTGCTTGATAGTTCCGATAGATTTCTGCAATAGAGGTGATGGAGTACCAATGTTTAGAATGTGCGAGTTAATAGTCGCCATCCATTGCTCCAAACCTGTTCTTACGTTAAAATCTTCGTCATTTATTACTGTTACAGTCCATTCTGCGAATGTTCTGTTTCCTGGGACTTTCATAGTACGACCGAAGTAAGGTACTTCGATAACACCTAGTGTATCACCTGGTAACTGTGATGCTTTCGCCATGAATGTGAACTTTTGGTTGTCGCCCCCATAAGGGTTTGTCATTTCACATTCAAAAAGGTTACTTCTTGCACCGCCACCAGTCAATTGTCCTCTAAATTCGTCAATTGCAAATGCCATGTCTTTTCTCCTTAGTTTACTTTGTTAATTATTCTTAAAATTGACCTACAACTTCAGAGAAGTCTACGCCAGTTCTTACTGCAACAAAGTTCAACTGGATAAAGTTGATAGACTTCGCTGGTTTGATATAAATATCACCAATGAATTCGTTTCTATCAATTACTTCACCAGTGTTATTCGTTTCGTCACAAACAACACGGAAGTCGTAAATACCACGGCGACCTTGAACGTCTTTTAGGAACGGTTCGACTAGATTTCTGAATTGTGAACGAGTGAACTGGTCGTTAAACTCAAATAGTGAGTATTTAGCGGCAGTAGCAATCGCTTTTTCGAGTACGATGAATAGTCTACGAACATTAATACGGTCGAATGCTGAAGGCTTCGCAAGAAGCGTCTTATCACCGAACAAAATGCAACCTTCGCCTGGGAATACCAAGATTGGGTTGATACCATTTTTGTACAATTCATCACGGAAAGTTTTGCTTGGCGACCATGCTGTTTTAACAACATTCTTAATTCCACCACGGTTGAAACCTGCTGGTGACCACCATGCGTCTCTCTGGTCGGTTGAACGTACAACAAGTCCTGCAACGTCACCATTGAATGGTACCCAACGATATACATCGTTATACTTGTCGTACTGGTACTTCCAGTTACCATCAAGCATTGCGTATGAAGACGATGGGAGTAGATTTCTGAATTCTACAATATCAGCGGCTTCACTACCTGCATTGTTTACACAATCTGTAAACTCAGGTGATAGGAATGTTACACAATCCATACGACTTTCTGCGATAGAAATCAAGTGCAATGCAACTGTTTGGTTAGCGTCTGCACCCAAGATGAGTGATACGTCAACTTCTTCAGCGTTTGCAAACATGTCGTAACCAGCAATAATTTCTGCATCAGAAGCAACTGCTCCGTTTGCACCACCTGCTAGTGACCATGTGCTTGCTACATTAAGTGCAGTCGAATTGTAGTCTACGCCATCAGAAGCGGCTGTATCCCAGTTATTCGCACCTGCATCGTGGTCTACCCAACGAATCCAGTTTGAACGTCTATCGATTGCAATTTTGTAGTTATTTGTTGAACCATCTGCATTCAAAGCACCAGGTGCTTTAGATACGAATGGGAATACTTCGATTACTTGACCTTTAGTACCAGAGATTTCTCCGTCTTCGTCAATTACTGCAACGTGAATTTCATCGTTAGATGCTCCACGCTTTTCAGCGTATGGTGAAGTACCAGGCTTGCCATCAAAAGATGTTGCATATTCCCACTGTACAGTTACCGCCGTAGCAGTCAAATCTGCTGAGAATGCACTGTCAAGTGTTGCGCCTGTTGCGTCTACTGCGGTTACAGTCTTAGTTTCACCTGCGTGAATGATAAGTGAACCAACGGTCATGAAATCGTCTGCATCTGTTAGTGTCAATGCAGTTCCGACAGTATCTACAGTTTGTGTATGCTCAAATGCGTTTGCAGATGGGCAGATAGATACTTTTAGTGAGTTACCAATTGCACCAGCATGTTTTGCTGTGAAGTACAAATCGGGTGTGTTTGCTTGTCCGCCTTCATAGTTGTTTTCCCAGTCTTCATCGTTTTTGATGAGTAGACCAGCACCATCTGTGGAAGCGTTAAGTTGACCATCTTGCTCCACACGAACAACTTGTAGGCTGTTACCGTATGCGAGGAAGTTGGCGGCTGTGAAAAATGGAATCGCTGTAGCGTTTGTTGGCTTGCCGAACATATTAGCAAGAGTATCTTCAGTACCGAGTAGTTTGCGCTCCATAATTGGACCCCATCCATACTCACCTGCGATACAACCACCAGTCGCCGCAACAGCGGGTACTACGGTTGTCAAGTCAATTTCTGTGACATTAACACCTGGACTTAGTTGAAATGGCATAATTTCATCTCCTTTTTTTGATTAATCATTTTATTGTTGAAGAATATGGTTTCAATCATATTATTATTTATATGACTATTTAGTATTCTTCTTACTTTTAGTATTACCAATCATTTCCCCATGTCAGTTTTTCGTCTGTTGACCAGACTTGTCCTGAATTATCTTTAAATGTACTCTCAGTCGGTACGCCATCATCAATAAATCCAAATGGGGTCAATTCATCTTCAATCATATCTTTATTGAATTCTTCAAGTCTGCGTCTAAAATCCATATCTGTAAGTTCTTTAAAATACTTCTGAGTAGTCATCCACCCAAAAAGCACTAAACACATTACTAAATCATCGTGTGAACCAGGTTCTGCTTCGTATGACTGTGCTTTACTTACAAATGTATTTAATTCTGATAATATATCGAAATCATTTACTATGAGTTGGTCACTCACAATCAAATCCTTCAGAGTTTGGCAACCTATTCTCTTTACATATTTAGATGTTTTAACACCTAGAGCAACGTTTTTACCAAACCCAGCACCAATTTGCTGTCCCGCTCTACCCATTTGGGCAACAGTGAGCAAGTTTTCATATTCTAAATCATGGTGTAATATGTCAGCGACTTGACTACCTACGTCATTTACTTCAATCAATACATAGGCTTCATTAAATCTATTCGCCGCCGCCTTAATCACTTGCGGATACAACATTGGTGATATGTTTTTACTGCGATACTTACAAACGACTTTGTATGGCATCACTGAAACATCAATAATACAGAAAGCAGAATAATCTGCGCCTGTTCCTCTTGACGTATCTACGATAACTGCATATGCACCAGTTTCTGTTGGGTCTTCAAATATTGAAGTTCCATCCTTAGTATATTTAGCCTTTTCAAAAGTTAAAGAACGTAGTTTAGACCCAGGAATTAGAGTATTAGATGAACCAATAAACTCACATTCAAATTCTACTCTAAATTGCTCTTCTGAAGTGTTTGCAATTTGTTCATTTTTCCACTTTTCGTCATGACCAGGTATATCTGACCAGTGAACGTCTACTCTCTTATATGAGTTACGTCCTTTTTCGCTGTCAGTCCATAACTTGTAGAACATGTTAAGACCTTTAGGCGTTGACGTAATAAGAACTTTCGTAGTTTTACCTGATGAAATTGTAGGATATACAGAAGCAAAAAATTCATCTTGTAGATTACCTGGAATGAACGCAAATTCATCTAGGTAAATCAAGTTAAATGAACCACCACGAATAGCAGATGAAGACGTTGCAGATGAAAGTATCTTAGAACCATTTTCTAGTTCAATGTTACCCTTATTCCATTCTACGACACCTTGCTGTATCCACTTAGGTAGTGCTTCATATGCTCTCTGAATACGAGAAAGAATTTCTCTTGCTTGTGATAGTTTGTGTGCTAGAATAGCAATGTTATATTCTTCATTAAACAAAACTGAATGTAAAAGCAATGCCGCAATCGTAGTGGTCTTACCACTCTGACGAGGCATCTTACATATAACAAATCTGTTATCTTGTACTTTGTTGATGATATCCTTCTGAAACTCATATGGTTCAAAAGGAACAAAACCCTTATCTACGTTTACAATCTTAACATAGTGTTCAATGAAATACTCTGGGTCATTTGCACACTTAACCCATTCGTTGATTTGTTCTTGTGTGAATTCTGTATCAACGTTTGCTTTTTTTAGATTAGGATTACCTAGATAGTTTTCACTCATCTGTTGTTCTCGCACCTTTGGCGAGTTGAAGCAATTGTTGTTGTAATTCTTTTGTGCTACCTACAAATACAGTATTGTTCTGTATTGCTTTTGAGGGACCTTGATAGTCTTCTTTTTCTAGGTCTTTCTTTTGCTTGTGTACGTCAAGCAACTCTTTATTCGCTTCAACCATTGTTTTGATTAGTGTAGATGCTACTTCGTATGCACGAGGATGTTCACTCTCTTTTGCGAGTTGCAAGATACCATCAACCGCACTCTCACCTTTTTCGATGAGTTTTGCAATATTTTGTCTTGCTTTTGCGAAGTCTTCATTTTTTTCGCCCGTGTCTTCTACGACTTGTGGCGGCAAAACTTCTTGCGCTTCTACTATATCAGTAGTAATATTCAGCGCATCTTCTAGTTTCTCTTCTACACTCTTCTTGCTCATTTTATAGTCTCACTTATTATTCAGGTTCTAAATCAGTACCAGCCGCTCTTGTTTCTGTAAATCCAAAGTCGCCAGTATCTAACCCATTAGGGTCTGTCGCAACTAATGTCTGGTCTGTCGCTGTTATGCCTTCCGTACCAGTCATCTCTGTAGTTTGCTGTACAGTAGCAATCTGTGCGCTAGTAACAATTTTACCATCACGGACTGCACCGTAAATATTACTCTTCAGCGTAAATGTTAGTGTCCAAACAATAGACCTTCTTGTTTCAAAATCACCCTCATAAACATCTTCTTGTGCTAATGAACCTAAGATTACAGGAATATCTTTTGTGATACCTAAGTCTGGGAATTCATTAATTGTCACATTAAAATGTGGCGTGAAATATGGAAGAATTTGCTCTAATATTTGAGTACCATCTTCAGCATTCTTTACCATTATGTATAAAGAGAAATCGAAATTATAAGGGACTGGTGCATATGTATACTTAACTGCACCATCACCGTCTGCTTGTTTAATGACATTCAAAGAGTTTTGTTTTCTCTCTGGGTCATATGTCATACCATCCATTTCGAATGCCATACGAGGCAGGGTGATAGCACTGTTTTGGTCATTACCATCACTCTCTAATCTTGCAAGAAATTTCTGCTTTGGTCCATAACTGATAGGCACTTTAAAACGTTCTATTTCAGAACCGTCTTCAGCAAAACGTCTTACATTAATATTATTAAATAGGTTACCCATAACGATAACCATTTTTCTAATACTTGCGTGATAAAATGTGTGTCCTAGTGCCATAGTTTAAAAGTCCTCACTGAATGGGTTATCTTCACTGAAGTCAATAACACTATCTGGGTTAGTCTCATAAACTTTGTTATCTGCTTCTGTAGTCTCTGGGAATATCATTGTCTCTTTGACACCAAGTATATACGTTGCACCTGAAGTGTCACCAATAATATTAGCACCAGTACCGAAGTTACCTACAATATTTCTTACTGTTAGAATTGTATCAGGTTCATTCCAATCAGTTACTTCTGCTTTCGCAATAGCATTTGCAAGGTCTGCACCTTGATATATTTCTTCATTGATTTGGAATGTGCCTGAACCAGTACCCATTGTCAACTGAATTGTGTACTGATTTGTTTCTTCAACTGCATCAATTTCAGTTACACCCGTATCGAATGTCTCTTCTGAATATTCAAAGAATTCTGTCGATAGTCGGGTAACGTATGCTTTACCTAATTGATAATACACTTCTTCGTCTTCTACATGTTTGATTTCCATCAACTGACCAGTCAACGGCATGTAAATGAGGTCGCCTTCTCTTGGTTTTGTGAAACCAACACTAGCGGTTGTTGCTTCTTCTTCGAAACGAGTGTTTGCTACAACAAAAGTTTGTGTGTCTCTAATCTCTACGCCAAATTTAGACAAAAGGTCGCCATCACCACTGAAGCCATCAACACCTTGAATATACATTTCAATAGTAAACTCAGTGTCGAATGTCGAGTTCTTTACTTCATTGAAAATGTCATCAACGTGTGTGTATTCACGAGGTAGATAGCGTACATCATGTCCGTAAATTTGAAGACTTTCTACTACAAGGTCATTTGTAAGAGATTGTTCTTCTACGTTTGAGTAAAAATTGAAATACTGATTTGTTGCCATGTGTCATTATCCTGTCATAAAGTCAACTGGCAATTCATGCTTCAATTGCATTTGCTCTTCTAATTCTGTGATTTCTTGCTTTGCTTCTTCTAGTATTGCACGACCATTCATAGTCACGCCACCTGGCAATTGAATGCCTTCATACTTAGAAACATTCATACCCCATTGCTCTTTAATCTGTGCAGTAGCATATTCTTTAAGAAATCTATCATTCCAAATCTGAGTATTTACAGTAGGGTCTAAGATTTTAAATGCTTCGATGATAATATAATCACCTACATTTAGATTATCTTTCCACGAGAAGTCAATCATCAATTTGTCTGTATGTCTTTCGTGGCGAATTGGAGTAACACCATTAAATAGGTCATCTAGCATTGATAGATGCCCACGCATAGTAGTAAATTCGCTTGCGCTTACTGAAGTAAAGTCAAAAACATCATTTAGATGCATTTGATATCGCACATCAAACATACTTGAAGATGATGAAGCATCATCTATACTCAAAACACGAACAACCGAGGTCACTTCATCATCTAGTGTGATATATGCCTGGTCTATTTCTGCTTGAGTTACTTCGTGCTTAATGTATGTGCGAGTTGTAGCGTCAGAATGATAATCCTGAAAGTATTCTAGTGCATCATCAATTCGGTCTTCAACTTGTTCGTTTGAGACATTGATTTGCACGACACCTTTGCCTAACTTACGAAGGCAATATTCTTTAAAGGTTGCTCTATCTGTTGGTGCTGGCATAATCTTTTCCTGTCCTAAGTTTTTACATATCTACATATATTTAGTTCACAAAGAACCACCACTAGCAAATATGGAGAGAGGGGTTTAACCCCCTCTCTCTTTGCTTTCTTAGGCTTGGGATTCAGTCCAAGTAATCTTACCAGTTACGAAGAACGGTGTTGCCGCGGCAATTCCTGTGGTAGATTGTGGCTGAACTGCAAGTGTCAACAAGTCAGGACCCGCTGGGAAGATACCGTCGCCACCTAGAATTGAGTTACCAAGTTCAAGAATGTCTGCAAGGTCAATCTCAACAGAACCAGCAGATGCTTTCAGTGAGTAGATTGTTGTACCGTTTTGTAGCGTATCGCCAGCAACGTGTTCAATCAATTCTGAAAGTGATGGTTTATCAGCATTTACAAAGTCCAAGCGTGATGGTAGTGCGTTAAGAATTAGGAAAATCTCAACGTCTTCGTTAGAAGTAACACCAGCCTGCTTCAAAGCCATTTGCATTCTGTTAATAATTTCACGCTCACCCAACTTACCTGTCAATGAACTATCTACTGAAGGTGCCAAGCGAATTGAGATTAGCGGAATAGGCTGTGTCAATTCGATAGGTGTTGTTTCACCCAAAGTCAATGTAGTTGATGAAGGAATATCTGGGAAGTTTGCGCCACCCGGTTCTGTCGCAGTTGCAGGCCATGATGTGTAAACCTTAGAGTTAGCACCATCAACTTTAACCTGCGTAATGTATGTACCTTCTGGTAGGGCATTGTTGCTTGGGTCACGAACAAGTGTACCTACTTTAACAGTCTGAGCATCAGAGGCAGAAACACCAGCACTATAAACAAACACTCGGCGACCATTCAAAGTTACAACATCGAATGTAGAAATCGCTGTTGTATTGAATGTGAATGATGAACCGTTAGTGAATGCAAACGGGCGAGAGTTAGCAGTCAAGAGGTATGCTTTATCGTCATCGAATGTACCGTCCATGATGATTGAAGTACCGAAGTGGAACAGTGTTGGTGCAGTAGTTGCATTTGGACCGTTTTCAATCTCATAGCGCCCAGGCAAGTTACCTGAACGGAAGTAGGATTCATTCAATCTGTTGTTGTGCTTAAATTCATGCACATAAACAACGTGACCCTTTTGGTCTTTGAAACCAAATCTAATCTTACCAGCACCATACCAAGAGTAATCTGCATATGCCATCTGTAGTTTGTTCAAGTTTAGAACAAAACCTGATGGTCCTTTACCATCACACTTATCGATGTTAAATAGGTGTTGTGGTACTCTTGTATCGATTGTCTTCGTAATCTTAACACTCTTAGCAGTGACACCACGATATGCAGGCTGAACTACCATTCTCAAGTCAGATGAAACTTCAACTACTTTATAAGATTGTCCACGAACAACAATGGAATCTCCGTTGAAAATCTGAGTAGTGAATGAAGTGTTATTACCTGTAATGATATGTGAACCACGAGTTGTGTTTACAGAACCCGCCAACTGTAGTGTAGAACTACGTCTTACCGCATGTAGGTAATTGCCGTCATACTCATAGAAGAACCCGTTTTGGTCATCAAACATACCTGCACGAATGTAACTATCTTCCCAGCCTGTTCTTACATATGTTGGGAATCCTTCTGCTTTCGCTTGGTCAGGTGCTTCACTCATCTGATATGTGAATATGAATTCATCAGGTGCTGTTGCAACGTTATATAGACCATTGTATGGGTTGTTACCATAAGATGTGACTGCACCTTCAATTTTAATCTCATCACCGACTTTTAGGTTATGCGCTTCTTGTGTTGTAACAGTAGCAACATCACCTTGTGCTTTAATCAACTGTTGTACAATCTTTGGTGGATTGAAGTTGATAGCGAATGAGTTCTGAATACCTTTACCAGACTGATATCTGAAGTATTTACGAGACTGACGAATAATCTTACTGTCAGGTGAAGTACCCGCAGTAATATCAACACCACCGTCAAATGACTTGTGTAGTGAGAATCCATCAGGACGCAACATAATCTGTGTTGGGTAGAAGTATTCTGCGCCTGTAATTGAAGATTGGGCACCAGCATCTTCAGAAATTGTCATATTTGTGTCTGTTGTAATAGTATCAACAGTATATGCATTTGTTTGTGATGCTTCTGTGACGTAAATCGTATCAAAACGCTTGAATGAAGTCAAGAATGTAGTACCGTTTCCTGTAATCCTCTTGCTTCCTAGTGTAGTGCTTACAAGACCTTCACCAGCAGAGTTTTTAATAACGTTTGTTGATGTAAGTGTGTGTGTTCCTGCAGGAACAGTCAAATCAATCGAAATGCCCTGTGATGCAGATAGCGCACTATCAGCGAGTTTGATTGAAGAGTTATCTACAACAATGACGTTGAACAAACCTTCACGAGCAGAAAATGCTTCCAAACTCATCATTTGTTCATTTACACTCGAATCATATTGAATAAATTCACCTGGGACCAAGTTATGTGGGTCTGCAAATGTAATTACATCACTTGTTGCGTTTACTTCAGCACTTGTTACTGAATATACACGCTTTGGAATTGTGAAGTCTGTTTTAACAACAAATTTATTTGTTTGTGGAACATCGATAATTTCAAATACACCATCATATGCGCCTGTCAAACTTTCAACAACAAATTCTTGTAGACCTGTGCCGCCGGCGGCAAGTACAACTGAACCACTATCACCAATAACAGTGAAACGAATATCCCACCAGTTTGCCATACCAGATGGTGAGAAGTTAATCTGTGAAGTTGGGTCAAATGTTACGTTGACACCTAGATTACCACCATTATCGACTAGTAGTGAAGTTACATCTTTTGTTGGGAAGAATTCGTCTTTTGCGAAGACAGAACTATCAACACCATTTCTTTGACCGATGAAGAATTGCTCACCGTCTTCAAAAGACATCAAGACATATTCGTTCCTACCACCAAAGTCACCACGATATTCAACACCAGTAATTGTAGCGGCAGTTGGAGTAACACCCAATGCAGTTTGAATATCAATAAATTCTGTAATTGTCTGATTGTTTGCTCTACCAACAGATGCAGTAGTACCTTCTGCGTTTGTTGCAACTGTTTGAGAAACACTTAGACGGGAATCATTTACACGCTGTAGATTGTAATTACCATCATTAGTCAAACCACCTACGGCAACACCCTGGTCACGAACTTCAATTACACCTCGCATTGCGCCGTGATTTCCACACTGATAGTATAGTGTGTCTGGTGCTGTTGCGTCAACTGTCCATAGCATAGTACCTACGTCAGTACGAGACCCAGAAACGTTGGTTGTGTATTCACCAACATAACTACCAGAGACAAACCCAGTACCATCATCAGTTGTGATGTATAATGGATGACCTAGGGCATCAAGTGAGAATGAATAATTTAGACCACGATACACAATGAGTGTTGGGTCTGCGGCATCACTTGGTAGTTTATCTGATTGAATAATATAGTTGTCTGAACCTTCGGCAGTAACAGCATATACTGTTGGGTCTGCTTCATTCAAACCTTCAACTTGATATTGCGCCTCCGCTGTACCAGTAATCTTGTGGTTAGGAATGTATACTGTATTGTACAGACCATTAATTCTTCTATATGTCAAATCAAATGACTGCGGCCATTGCTGAATATCATCAGTATTTGGGGCACCATCAATTTGAATTCTAATCAAATCAGCAGAAACCGAAGTGAAAATCACTGGAACAGTTTGGTCAGCAAGAACAGTAGTTGCGCCATTGGAATCTGAGAAGGCGAACCGCTCACCAGCATTGTAGTTGTTTGTGGTGATACTAAATGAACCTGTCTGTCCACTCTCAATGCCATGATTTTCAAGGTAAATAGTGTTCTTATCAATCGATAATGGATTTGCAAAGACATAGAATACATCAGTATTAGTATTTGTGCTTCCACTTTGATTGTAGTCAATGACAAAAGTACCATCGCCAGCCGCACTTGTAACTGTGTTTGAATATTGTGTTTGAATAGTACCGAAACGCCCGTTTTGTCTTTGATTTACTAAGTTTGCATATTGGTCATTATTAGAAAATCCAGTGAATGTAGGAGATGTTCCTTGGAATGCAACAATTCTTGCAGGATTTACACCACCAAGACCATATGTTGATTGTGTCAAATCGTAACCAGAAAAATCTGTTTGACCACCTGTACCAGCAGACTGCACTGTAATGTTTAGGTACTGGTTACCAGAACCACCTGGCTGAGAATAAATCGAATAGTTAAACCCAATATTGGAACCGCTTGTGGTAAGGAAACCTGTAATATTCCTATTAAAACTTTGCGTGCCACTGTTACGTCCAACACCAGCAAATCGGTTAGTTGCACCATTAGGCCATGTGTATGTTGCAAACTCATGTCCGCCGTTTCTGTCACCAGTGTAGTAAACGTAATTAATTACAACAGATGAAGTAAGTGATACCGCAGCCACATACTGTGTCAAGTTTTGGAAGCGGTTAACCCGCTGACCAGAACCTACGTTACCGTCATATGAAGTATTGAAAGTAGCATTAACTTGCGTCTGCTGGTAATATTGTGTAATACGTTGCGTACCTGAAACACGCTCAACTTTATATGCAAGACCTAAACGAGGGAAGCCATAAGTGTCGCTATAACCAACCAAGTCTTGTTTTGTTGTCAATCCCGCATCTTGATATAGTTCAATTGTATTATCATCAATTTTCTTAACAAATAACACAGTACCATCTTGGATACCGATATTTGTTTGACCTTTGAATGGAGTATTAAAGAGCAAACAGTGATTATCAAATAGACCGTGTGCAGTCCAAGTGATTTGGTCTAATGCTTCATTAACATCACCCGCAGTTAGATACTTCGAATATGTAGATTCCCAATCGTATGCAACAAGAGTATTTTTACGATATCCGCCGCGACCAGTATCTGCATTAGGATTAATTGTTTCTGTTGTATTAAAGAATGGAGTTGTATCAACAAAAGGACGACCATCTGGCGCACTAAGAGTTGGGTCTAAAATTTGAAGACGCTTAGGACCAACACTGTTTCTCAAGTATATTTTTGTTCTAGGAGAAAATCCGTGAGTATCTGTTGTTGTTACAGTAATTGAAGATTCGGTTGCACCATCAGTTGCGGCACCAGCAGTTGGGTCGAGGGTTAGGGGGGAACCTTCGAAGAACTTAGCGGCTACAATTGTAGTATATGAACCTGAAATATCACCTGCGGACTTTGCAGGAACATCCAATTCAAAGAAGAATGTCAATGAATCCGGGACACCAGAGATTGAGAAGTAACCTTCTGCTTGATAGTCAGTTAGACCTTGTACAGAAACTGGATTACCAATCGATAGATTGTGGGGTGTGCTTGTAACAACTTTAACTTGCTTAGAACCAGCAACAGCCTCAACTGTAATAATGCCTTCAACTGGCGTGTCGCCAGAAGTAGAGTATACAGTTGGGATATTATTTACTGTCTGTAGAGTTTCCCACTTAGTCGCTTGAAGACCATATTCGAAGTCAGTATCAATCAAGTTTGCTGGGTTGGAAACACGAAGTTTACCAACAGCGTCAAGCAAGGATTCTGTCGGTTCGAAGGACGTTGCCTCGACCTCAATAATCGCCTGATATTCATCGGACTGTTCAATGTCTGCGTCATTCTCAATATCATATTTGAGAACGAGAGTAGTTTCTTCTCTTTCATTATCATACTCTGCAACAACAGCACCATAAGTGGCAGAGTTGAACTGGTAGATTGGTTTATTCTTAGTGAGGTTTGTAATAAGTAAGAATTGATGGAACTGAATGTTTCCATCAAATGTTACAACTCTCTCGGCTTTATCAACCGTAAAGAATTCTTGTGAAATTATCTTCTTTGCCATTATTTTTTTCCCCTAATATCTTTAAAGTGCGGTAGCATACGCAGTGATAATATCTAAGATATTTTCGTCTTGTAGTCTAAGCGTACCTCTAATGTTAATGTCATCTGCCAATTTTGAACTCTGTACAGCCTCATCAGCAATTCGAACAGTGGTGATAGCACCATCTGCATTCAATGTGTTTACAACGTTAATAATATCGTTGGTTCTCGTATACCATTGTGTAATGGAATTTTGATTGGTAATCAGAGCAATCATGGGTTTCTCCTGTTATCTTAATAAATTATTTATTATCTACTTTATTTATAAGGACAGATAACAAGCGTTTGACTTCATCAAGGTCATTTTCAACTTTATCTACCTTGTCTTTATACTCTTGTTCTCTTTTCTTCTTATTTTTACGCTCTTCATGTTCTGCAAGTGCTGTATCATCAATAATAAACAATGCCTTAGTTTCAGAATCCCGCAAATAATTAGGTCTTTCCGCAACTCCGTGTAGTTCGCCATCGGTGTTTCCGACAGTTTCAATAGATAACATGTTTTTCATTCTAAATTTTACCTGCGATAGATTTCAAATCTTTTACAATTGGAACGTTTACTTTATTATCTGCAAACAATGCAATTTTGACTGCAAAAGTAATAAAGTTATCGTATGTCACGCCTTCTGGGTTTACATACTGCACTGCTTCTTTATTTAGTGGTCTAAAATTCAGAATAACTTCATCATCAGCCGATGAAGAGAACTGTTCAACATCGCCTTGTAATTCCATGCGAATGTAACTTAGTTCATCAAAGTCTGTTGGGTCTGACTGAGATAGAACTTTATAGTAAACTTCAATGCGTGAACCACGAGGTTTAATTGCAGTGAGTGTTATTGATAGATTATCAGAATATAATCTTTCATCTGGTAATGTGACACGGCGAGTTACATATCTTGCGATAGAGTTACCACCTGCTTTACTTGTCTCTCCTGACATGATTAGAGTAGGCGCAACTTCACCAGGATTCTCTGTAGTTACAACAATTGTTGGAGTTTCTACAAATCCTTGACCACCATTTATAACATTGAACCCATACAAGTCGCCTGTTTCATAACCATCAACTGTACCATCCGAAACAAGTGCTTCAATACTTGCACCCGAACCTGTACCAGTAACAATAATTCTATTGTTATCTGTGCTTGGTGGGTCCGCAGGGTCGAAGCCAGTACCTTTTTCTTGTATGATGATATCATCACCTTCAATGTCACCTTTATTGATTTGTTGGTCAATGAATAGAACAGAAGATGGGTCAACATCAACTACTGGAGATACTGTATCATCGGTACTTCTTAATTCGTACCTTAGATAGAATGTACCTGCTTCTGGTCCGACAATATTTTCAGTTTTCGTATATACTGTCTCACCTGGTTCAAAAGGAATGTATGTCGTACTTAGTGCATTATCTGCATCATCATCAAGTTCAGCGGCTGCCGCTGTTGTTGGGAGATATGATGCACTAATTGATACTGCATCGATATCATCAATTGTATTGATTTGCGGCAAGAATGCTTGATAAGGTTCTTGCTCATCTAGTTCATATTGACCTAGAACTGCTTCACCAACTTGTGAAATATCAAACTTAGCACGATACAATTTAAACATCAAGTCTTCTAATTGCTCGGCAGTCCATGTAGAAGCGTTTTGTGATTTGAACAATGAACCTGCATAAGGCTGTTCAGAAATACGCTTAGATGAACCTAGAATTTGCTCACCCATCTCAGAAACATAAACTTCGTAGTTTGCTGAGTTTGTCAATACAACAAGAGCATATTCGCCAGGTACAAGATATACTGGACTTTCAAAAGTCACTCTTGTAGGCGTAGCAAGAACAGTTTCGTTATCGAATTTGTTGCTTGGAATATTAACTTCACTTGGTTGTATTAAAACATCTGCGAATGGTATAATTGCAGAACTGTCTGGGTAACCATTCTGTGTAGGTCTAATCTGTACTTGAACAGGTAGAGAAACATCTTTGTTTCTAAAGAATAAGTCAAGTGAAGTAATGAACATACCATTAGGGTGTACGGTACCATCAATCAAGAATGATTGTGCTACTGGGTCAACCCAACGTCTTACATTCCTACCCACAACATTTCTGCTTGTGCTTCTATTGACAACATTACGAACTGTTCTTCTCTGAGTTACAGTTTCACGGATAAGACCAATTGCTCTTGTAGAGACTGTAGTATTCTGCATTACTTTCTTCTGACCAGAAGCAAAATAACTTGCATCGGCTGAAGTTGTAGAGTTATCTAAGTCTGAAGTGCTTGGATTATCATGCAACAAGAACTTACGTTCACCTGTTCTGAAACGTAGACCGTTTTCGCCTTCGTTTGGAATTCTGAATACACCAGTACATACACCAGCGGCGTTTGCTTTCAACTGGTCACCAAAACTTGCTTCCGACTGCCCGACAATACGAGCGGTTGGTGGAACACGAGTTAGTTTGTTACCAGTTTCTGGGTCTACAAATGTAGTTTCTGTACCAGCAATCTCAAGTGAACGACTATTATCATTAATAATCTGGTCGATTTCCTGTTGTGTACCTGGGTTTGTTTCAGTAATGATATCGTCAACTGTTCTTGTGACTTCATAAGTCGCTTCAAACTCAAGTTGTGCTTGCCACCAATTACGATTGCCATTACGGCGCATTGTACCTGGTGAGTAATTTACTGAACGAGTTGGGTTGAACCAAATATTAACAAATTGGTTTCCTCCACGTTCATATACACCTGTTGTTACGTTACGTTCTGTGAAGTTTGTATCATCACGCAATGTACCGTCTGCACGAACACCACTAAAGCGACCTGCTAAGAAACGAGTTGTAGACCATCTCCACCAGCGTCTCCATCTCCATAGACGACCACGCCAAACTCTTGGGTTTGTTGGGAAACGAATTACAATGTATTCTGAAGATGCATTTAAGTCACCACGAACACGAACACCTGTAACTTTTAATGTTTTTACTTTAATGTCACGCCCATTTACGTCAACACCAAGAATGTTATTAAGATTAAATCTATGAACAATTCTGTTGTTATGTCTACGACCAACAAGTTCTGACCATTTACCAGAAACAGTTTGAGTTGTTCTGAGGGTCTTTTTAACAATACGAGTATTGAAGGATGTTTCACTTGTCAAGTCTGCAAGGAGAATTTGACCGCTTGTACCGTCATTACCAGATACTACGAAACCATGACCGAGAATGTCGGCTGGATTAGAAGCATCATAAACGTTTACACGTTCTTTCTGTAAGAACACTTGCTCATCCGCTCTTGCACCAGCACTAAAGTTCAATCCACCACCAACAAGTTGAATGCCATTTGCAGGGCGTACATGTGCATCTACATTTACATCATCGAAGAATGAGAACAATTCGGTATTGGGTCTCATACCTTTTGCAACGAATAGTACATCTTTTGTACGCATCCATGGCACAATAGATAGATTTACAACCTTATTACCCAATGAACGTTGAACAGTAGTCAAACCTACTCTTGTACGAACACCTGTTCTCACTTGACGGCGAGATAGTGTTGTTGTACTACGTCTTACTCTTGTTCTTGTTGTTGTCTGTGTGATAATACGACCAGAACGACTTGTGTTTGTTCTACTTTCAATTCTGTCAGAAGTTCTTGTGCTTCTACCAGACCAAGTAGTTTCCCATGAGTTCCACTGCGTACCTACACCAATAAGTCTACGACTGTTTCTGTTTCTCCAACGGCGAATTGCAGAATTAGATAGAATTCTATCTGCACGCCAGTTATCAAACTCACCTGCTAGGTTAACTTTTAGAGTTGGTCTTTGTTCAATCTCAACCCAGTCATCTCTTTGTGGTGACAATTCAATTGTACCCAAGAAGTTAGTAACGTTATATGGGTTGACGTTGATTGCTTTAGACGTTAGTGGTTGAGAAACAAGAATTTCGTTTGTGTATGGAAGTGTGATAAGTTCGCCAGTACGTCTAACGTTATTAGAGGACTCTTCATCAAGTTCCATTTCTGCTTGAATTTCTACAAACGGCGGACGCATTGAACCCGCTTCTGGGTCAATAGAAATGTCATAGTCTGCGTTTGATACATCACCAACTTGGTGACCTGTAAATCCATCTACAAGAATACCAGTCTTTAGTGATAGAGAACCGTCAGGTCCTTGAAGCACTAAGTCTTCTGCTTCTTTCTCAAGTGCATTGATATTTGTGATATATTCAAGGTCTGAAATGCGTTGTTCAATACCTGAGATATCTTCCATCGTGTAGTTTGAAACTGGGCGATATAAGAAAGATACATCTTCTGGATTGAATGTATAAGCAGGTACCTGAATATCGTAAAGTAGAAGTGCATCATCTGGCATCTTCGGTTCTACTGGGTCTAAGTCAGAAACACCTTGAACCAATTCAAGTTTAAGTGCGCTTGTAATTACAAGTCTGTCTTTTCTGCTTAGATAAAATGAGAAGTCTACATCAACAGTAGATGTTGGTAGAGGTAAAACAGCACCTTCAAGTTCATCAAACGTAGTTACAGAAGCGGCATTTGCAGTGACTATATCACTAGTAATACTTGCATCTCTTCTACGAGGACGGAAGTCAAGCACATCTCTCAATTCATAAATTTCACCAGAAATTGGGGAAGTGAATTGTGGGATATCTGCATAACTTACATCATTATATGAGTTTACTGTAAATACACCAGTATTACCTACAGATAGATGTTGGAAGTATCTGAACTGAACGGATAGTTGTCCTGTTGGAGAAGCCTCACCAATATCAAGCGCAATACTACCATAATCATAATAGTTATCTTTTTGACCGTTAGATAGCGCATATTTTTCTGCTTGATTGAAATACGCAATTTCGCCGTCACCGTCAAGCAAGTTACCATTTGCATCAACTGTAAAGTCTGTTACAACAATTGCTTCTTCTATGTCGCCAGAATCCCAGATACCTATAATGTCATAAACATCTGAAGTATAGAGACTGTCTGCGCCACCGCCAATTGCGTTAGGTGCTTCGTAAGTTAGTGTTTTTGTTGTGAGTGATTTTGATTTCTCAGAACCATTATTCACATTCAAAGTTGCAAGTAAATCAAAAGTAGTGCCTGCACTTGGTGCAACTGCATTGCCTGAGGTACCTGGAAATTGAATTCTTAATGTATCTGTAGCATCATCTGGTCTACCCAAATCGATAGAAAGAGTGACACCTGAAGTTGAACCCAAATCAACATAATCGCCTGTACTATATTGATTACCATTCGCATCAGTGAAGCCACCTGAACGAATAATCATGCTGTAGAACAATGCCGCAGTCGAACCTGGAATTGTACCAGCACTTGGGTAAAATAAGTTAATACTGTCTGGTGAAACGATAGGTGCAGATTCCACACCACCTGAACCAGCATTTGGAATAGTTATATTCTGATAAAACTTCTGGTATGAATAGTCAATATCATTAATACCACCTTCTGAAGGTAGCAAACCGCCAGTCTTAATTGAGCGAATATTTTCATATGGAAGGTCAAACAAAAGTTTGTTGAAAGCGGCATCGAATAGAATAGTCGTACCATCGTCTTCAGCACCAGTCTTACCATCATCTGCAACATCTGCTTTGATAGTATATTCGTAATTACCACCACCATTTGTACCAGCAATACCAATAGTTTCTAAATTTTGAAAACTATTTCGTTCTACTTTTACATCAAATAAGTATGTTCTGTTTTTAATGTCAAGTTCAGTTCCTGTGCCAAAACCAAAATCTGTTTGGTCTTCTTCAGAGAAACGAATTTGACGTACACGGGCAGTACCGATTTTAAAATCGTTCTCATACGCCCATGAAGGAATTTCATTTACTTGTACGCTATTAGTTGTACCGCTGTATGTGAACAATAAGTCACTTCCAGTAGTATCATAAATCTCAACAGTATTATTTGTGTCACCAGTTTCACCAGCACCCCATTGTTGGTTGAGGGTAGCGTTATATGAACCACTGCCACCTGTTGTGTTGCGTAGATAGTAGTATCTTGTGTCTGTATCTGCGTCTGTCGCCCACGCTTGAATTGTCGCCCATTTAGTAGCGCCATTGAAAGTTATTTTAACTTTCATGTCTTTAGCGACCTCAGTAATTTCTGGGTTGGTTACAGTCCAAGGATTGCCTGCTACATGTTCTTGTGTAAGAAATGCAGATTGTGGTTCTAGTCTAATGCGAACTAAATCAACAGTAGGCTGATTTTCAATATTGAATACACCATCGTGTCTGTTTGTTACGATATAGTTACCATAACCGACACCGATATTTTGGGATTCTGCAACGTCAAACGACCTTGCTTTAGGTAAATCTTTTTTGAATGTTCCTGAGGTATCAAACTGATAACCTTGAACAAAAGCACGACCTTCTTCAATAGACATTGTTAGTTTGTCTTCTTCACCACCTACATGCTCATCTGCTTGAACCATGAAGTCATCAGTGACAAAGTTTCCATTGATATCGAAAGTACGTCTTGCCATCTCATCGCCAATGGCTGAGTATAGCGGATATTTTACTGCCTTAGAAAGTTCACCACCAATAAATCTGAACAATTCGATGTAATCAATATCGGCAGAACCGTCAATGATTGCTGTATCGTCTGTCTCAGTTAGGTTGAAAGTTTCTTTTCTTTCTAAGTTAAGTTGAATTGTATATCTGTGTCCACCCGGAGCAGTATAGTTATATGAACCTTCCGCTGGGTCAAGCAAAGTAACATCATCATCTTCATCGACAATAACGTTAGCAATTTGTAGACCAACCCTACAATTAGCAGGATAAGTTCCGTTGTATTCATCAGCAACAGCGATTGTCTGTGATGGTGAGTGTACAAAGAAATTGTTTACATAGAAAACACCTTCATCAAGTGAGATAAAAGTCGCTCTACCTTGTAAGTCTGTTCCAGTCGCATCTACTGCTCTTAATACTCTGGTCTGGGTGTCATCAGCATCATCGAAAAAATCTTCTGTTGCTGTGACACCCTCGCCTGAGATTAAATTAACATAAATGAGAGGAGGAGTAGTGTCAGTCGCCGCTTGGTAACCAAGAACGAAATATCTACTTTCTTGGAAGCCAGTAATCGGGACAACTGGGTTGTTTGCAGTGGTGATAGTTTTGCCCACTAAATTTTTCAAAGTGTCAGTTACATCAGCATTATCATACTGACTTTCCAACACAATGTACTGGGAGTTTTCATCTACGGTGCTGTTCGAACCATAGACGATACTACCATTTTTATAAACACCCGCACCAAACTGTCCCATTTGCTGTTGCAAAATAGATTGTAGTTGGGTCAATTCACGGGCTTGAACAGCATAACCTGGGCGGAAAAGGATTCTTAGGAATCCTTTGTCCGCATCAAAGTCATCATAATACGGGTTAATATTAAAATTAATGGGCATACTTTTCTCTCGCTACAAGGTTCGTTAAAAAATTCTAAAGTCTAATACTATAAAAGTATTTATAACTTAGAATTCAACGATAAGTTTAATATCTTCAATCTGGTCAGCCGCACGAGTAATCGGACGTCTGTTCTCAACATAAAGAATATCACCTGAATAGCGATTTAGGTCACCACCATCAATACCACCAACATCGATAGAAGCAGAAGCAGAAGCGTCACCATTTTCAATGGTTTCACCTTCACCGAAAGTTCCTACAACGTTAATTAGTGATAGAATGCTATCTGTAGAGTTCCAAGAAAGAACTTTACCTGTTGCACCTGATGTTTGACCAGTGATGATTTCGTCTTCATCAAAAGTACCAGTAACACCAGCGATAGTTAGGTTCCAGTCTTGTGCGTATGTGCTGTCACCAGCAACTGCGTCATCTGAAGCCTGAGTTGGGTCACGCATGATACCAATCTTACGATAGTCGTTGTTTGTTGGGAAGTTACCACCTTCACCATATTCAAGGCGAGAGTTCATCATTACATAGAAACCACCGAGTTCATGGATTGGGTCGAAAGCATGTCCGCCCTTTGGACCGATAATAATTCTTGCTGTACCACCAGAACCTGTACCATCAGTGATAACTGCGTTAGCGTATGTATAACCAGAACCACGAGTTTGAATTGTGATTGCAGTAATAATACCAGCAGTTACAGTAGCAGTCGCAGTAGCGCCTACACCATCACCTTCGATAGTTACAGTAGGTGTTGCAGAGTAGTTAGTACCACCAGCAGTTACTAGAACAACGTCTAGCGCACCGTCTGTCGCTGAAGCGGCAGTAGTTGCGTCTGCACGAACAGGTACCCACTCTGGAGTAACGAATTTTAGTGTTTCAGCGGCGGTAATAGTGAACATATACTGCCACTTATATCCGTCACCTGTTGAGAATGGTTCAGCCGCTGTACCAGTAGGTTCTACTGTTGAGGCGGAATCACCATTATTGAACAAACACTTATATACGTCAAACGCTGAGTTTAGAACGTAGAATTGTGAATTGAACAATGCGGCATCTTCATGGTCATACTGTGCGTATGTTGTACCTGAAGTCCAGTCATAACGTGGCATCACGTTAGATACTTCACCTGACTGAACACGCTTGGCAGAAATCATATCTCTCCAATGGTCATATTCTGTTTGGTCAAATGAATCCACAGGTGCTGGTGGTGTTACATCATCACCTGTTTCCCCTGCGTTAGTTCCCCATGGGTCTACTCGACCGATGAAGAGATACATATTACTTGGTGAAGCCTCTGAGAAGGCTTCTACGAATTGTTCCGCATTATGTAGACGGAACTTAGAAGTTACGATTGCTGGCATGTTTTTTCCTCCGAAAATTTAATCTTTTCAATTATGTTATTGACGTTATTAGTCATCATTATTTATATGACAAAAAAATTGCCCCGTTTGAGCAGAACAAATCCTATCCTTACTAATTTATTTATAAACCATTATGGGAAAGTTCCCGTAATAGCATCTGTATTATCTCTAATATAACCTATTGAAGAGACTGTCACTGTCTGGGATTCTTTCCCTTGAGTATCTTCGATAGTATCGTTTTCAATATCTTCAATAATGACACCATCATAGTTCAATAGCGCACCATACATCAATTGTGGTTTAAGTGTTCTATTTGCAATAGATGGGATTGCTACGACATTACTTTCAATATTAACAACTCTTTTCACATCTAAATATGTGTCCTGAGTGTTACCCTGCCCACCAAGTGTTGTATTCAATAGAGGTCCATACTGTATAGACTTGAATGTATATGTCTGAATTTGCATGTCCTGAACTTCAATCGGTGTATCTAGTGATACTGGCTGAAGTTTAATCATGCTTTCTACTGGCAATGAAGCATGAATGCTTGTTATATATTCGCCAGTTGCATCGATATCTTTATCGATGATTAGTTTATACAAAGAACTTGACTGTGCTTGTAAGTCTAGTTGTGGTGTAATCTTCAAGTCAACACCAGTAGTGTTGAAAGATTTCTTAATTTCAAAAATCTCATTATCAAAATAATCTTGTTCGAACCCACCGTTGTCAAGTTCTGTCTGTTTCATTCCTAAGAATACGCCACGAAGTCTGTCATCGTAATCTTGGAAGAATGGTCTGTCATCACCACCGACATCTGAACTGCCTGTTTTAATATAGTCATCCCAAACTTCACTGTTTACAACTCGACCTGTACCAGGATTGATAACAAGCAAATCATCAACACCGTCACCGTCACGCACGACATGTACTCTAGTATTTACATACCCAGTAGTCTCATCTCCTAGCGTAACACCGTCATCTTCAACACGCAAATAGTTATAGATGTTTAAGAGTTCTGGTTCTGCTACAGTAAAGTCGTTTTCGCTCCAGCCTTGCGCCATTCTGTCTGCAACATATTGAATGACTTCAGATTGAATTCTAAATATTTTGATATCTTCTCTGATAGGACCGAGAGCATCCATTACTGTATTTGTTTCTCTGTCAAGGTCTTTAATCAAATCACCTTCAACATCTGAAATTTGAATTGAATTTGTACCTGAAGTATCGAAGCCTTTAGTGAAATCGCCTAGTTCTTTGTAACCCAGAATAATTTGAATTACATTTACATCATCTGTAACTGGTGCGGCGATTACATCAACAGGTATCGCTGTCGCATTAATTGCAACATTTGACTGCAATTCTCTCTGCATTTCAAAGCGAATAGAAGCCGCAAGGAATGCAGACTTAGAAATAATTCTTCTTTCTTTGATACGCTCGTCATCAGTACCTGCGATTTGCATTTGTACATCTGTTGCATTGATATCAAAGAACTTACGGTTAATCACTCTGGAAGTATTGATAGTGTTATCAATATCTAAGTCAATTATTTTTTTGTTGTGTCTGTATGTTTCTATCGTCAACTCATCGATGATATTCAAAACATACTTTGGGAATGATTTTGTAACAGGCAGAGCAATAGTTAAAGACATATTGTTATAGTCTTTAATTCTGCTATACAGACTTTCTAAATTTTCAATAGATGTTTCGTCATGGTTGAAACCATCTAATATATGAGCATTACCTAAAAGTGTATTGTAGTTTCTCCACAATTTAATTTCTATTGTCTTAGAAACTTCAATAGTATTGTCGATAATAATATTCTCAATATCTCTCTGAATTGGGAACATCAAATTCGGGAAGTTGAATACACGCAAGTCTGTTGGGTCAACACCAACGTTCATATTCAAACGAATAATCTTCTTGTCTTGCTTTAGGGATTCTCTAATACGAGGTTTAACAGCACCATCTGCTTCACCATTCAGATACACATCATATTTAAGAACGACTTTCTTAAATCTTGGAATTGCAAGACCACCCAAATCTGGGCGAACAATCAAGTCATTAGGGCTGTTCTCAAAGTTAGAGAATAGACCTGTAGCAAGGTTCTGTGTGATAAACACCTCACCGAAAAGTTCCATACCAGATGGGTGAACAAGTTTCTTAATCGTATCACGGTAATCCTGAATAGAAAGACCTGTACGAAGAACGTATGAAAACGCTTGGTAGTATTTGTTATCTTGTAGATACTTAGCGGCAGACAAATGACCATCGTCATTTCTAAATGAACCTGGGTGTCTAGCAACGGAACCAGTAGAAACTGTCAATTGAGCATCACCATTACCTAATGAAGTCATGTCAATTGTAGGTACTTCATAATACAAAGCACCAAAGTTTTGGTTTAGAATTCTTGCGTTCTTAATCGCACCAATTGTAGGTCCAGTCGCACGAATAGCACCACCAGAACCAAATTCTGATTGTACAGTAACAACAGGAATCTTAACATAACCAGAACCACCTGATTGTAGACGTAATCCTTTAATTTCACCCGTACCAGTAAACCACGCTGTTGATGTAATAGACTGTTGTGGCAAGAAAGTTGGAATGTTTGCAGGGTCGCTATTTTCTGGGTCCCAATAATTGGCATTTTGATTAATGCTTGTTAATTCTGCTTCAAAACGAATTCGAACAAATTTCTCATCAGGTATATTAAGTGTACCTGTAAGTTCTTGCAAATCAGTTTCATTCAATATTTGGATTGAAGGAACTGCCGCTGGGTCATTGACTTCATTGACAGTATCGCCAACATAAACTTCATAATAGTTTATTGTTGTAACGCCATCATTACCTTGGTCTGTGATATTAAAGATGTAATTAAAATTACCGTCACCGACAACTTTAAACACATAGTCTTTTGAGTAACTATCTCCAGGAACAACTTCGTTATTTACATCACCATCAGTAAGTCTGCTTGCAGAAGTACCTGCACCAACAAACCCACCATCACCAGAATTATAAGTCATTCCGCTTTGGGAAACTTTCGTAACGAAGCCTGAGGCACCAATACCACCAGTACCGTCATTGATAAATCTTAACTGGTCACCGACTTGATAGTTTGCGCCCGGTTGAGTAATTGTCAGTCCCTCTACTTCACCGTTAAAGACTGAAGATACAACAGCGATAGCGCCTGTACCATTATCGCCAGGTGTTGTCTGAATAGGAACAATCTGATTAGCAGAATATCCAGAACCACTTCCAACCACTTGTACGTCTGTCGCCATTGGTTGAATTGGGAAATTAATAATGTTTTTTAATTCATCTCTAATATAAACAACTTGAGTGTCTTCTTCTGCATCTGAAGTAGAAACTAAAAAGTCATTTCCGTCAACACTTTCGTAGTTTGAGATATATGCTTCTGTGATTAGAGTGTCGCCCAAGAAGAACTGAATAATACGCTGTACAACTGCGGTAGCATATATTCTAACTTCGCCTTGGTTAGTTTCTGGGTCGACATAAAGATAATCTTGTGAAATCTTCTGTCCAACTAAATCAAACACATTATAGTTTGATGGGTTTGTTAGACGAATAGAAACGTTTGTTGTCCACTTACCATCAGAAGCACGAAGAATATCATTCTTCGGATAATAGAATTCAACATTCTCATTGAATAGAATATTGAAGAGAAATTCATACGACTTTTCTGTACCTTTAGATGTATAGAATGAACGAATATTTTTGATAAGTGTCGCCTTATCAATTTCAATGTCTTTAGGTACTTGGTTTAGAAATTCTTGTTCTAGTTCAGAAAGATATAAGTCGATGCTACTATCGACATCTTGGTACTTTAATATATTTTGTGTGTTGTCATCAACGTTTCCTGGTAGAGACATCCACTCATAGTACGCTTCTAAGAATTTTTGGAACATCGGATATTGTACACCGACAAACCCAGGAAGTTGTTCTCCAATTAAATTCTGAATACCTGTGTCAATATGCTGAACATTTGTCAGACGGTTACCCATCTTCAAGTGATTAGCACACTGATAAAATAGTTTTGGTTCTGGACCATCGTCCAGTTCGATTGTTACAGTACCTACTTCAGTACCATTACCAATGACTTGAAAGTTATACGCTGAACCATCACCAAGAACCCTATCTGTCTTAATATAGAAAGGGTGACCTGGGGCATTTACATTAAATGTGTAACGATTGCCCGCCTGAAGAGATAGTGGTGGGTTTAATTCACCATCTATGACGTATGCGTGATTGCCACTATTTGTGACTGTATAGGTATAACTCGCCATCTATTAGTATCCGCCAGTTTGGGTATTTACAATTGAAGCGCCAGTTGAGGTCTGCACCGACTGGTTACCTGCGTAGATAGTATCTACTTGTTTTCCGTATGCAGTCTGACTGTCGAAGGCTGTCAATAGAACGTCAGCATCATCTACAAGCAAAATCTGATTACGCACAACATAAATATCTTGGTTACGAGGGAACACAATCAACTCTAATACTTTATCGTCAGCGCCTGATGGTGCGAACTGTGAAAGTTGAACTTGACCTGTTTCGTAATCTACTGAACCCATGTTGGTTTGAATAACACGGCGTTCACCCAAGAAGTTACGATATACACCAAGTACGCCATTACCATCATCTGAAATGAAGCAAGTGTCTGTACCTTGATATTCAAATGTGTTTGATGTAATAGAACCAATATCACCAATAAACGTATAGTTTAGTGGGTTAGAAAAGTTTGCTTGGAATGCTCTTAGAACATTTGGGGTCATCTCAAGTCTTTGTGCAAGACGTACTCTAACAGTAGAGTTTTCAATTGCCCTATCTGAATTATCAACAGTACGAACAAACTTAGAATATTTGAAGTATGAATTGAACTTCTCTAAGTCTGTCGTTGAATATGTTTGTATTGATGCTCTAACTTGTTGTGAAAGTTCATCAGCGTTCTTATTACCCAATTCTCTATTGTAATAGAAGTCTACAGTAGGCTTGATGTACATGTAGTTCGGGTCAATAATCTCAGGCGTAATAGACACAACGTTACGAGACTTTAGAATACTATCTTTAATTTGTTCTTTAACGGAATCAGTAATAGTAAATCCTGCAACTGGTTTCAGTGAGATATAAACTTTACCATAAATTGGTGGGTCGTTATCTTCACCACCCCATGCAGATACCGCTTGAACGTTAGGATAATTCTGTAGAATAGAAGTCTGATAATCTGTTGATGTAACTGTTCTATTCTGTGCGTTATAGTTGAGTGGCGCAAGGTATCTAATACTTTCAATACCCTCTTTTTCAGCACCACCAGAAGCAGGGTCAACAGTTACTACAGTTTGTGCATATCCCGAAATAGGTGCTGTATATGAGAATGAAGCCGCTTTGTTTGCAGATGAACCATTTGATGCAAGATACTGAAGTGATACAACGTTATTCTGCGCCAATGCTCTACCTACAGTACCGTCACCAAAATACACTTCAAACATTTCTTTTTCAATCTCTTGCAAAAAGTATACTTGACTTGTTGGTGTTACGTCTGTAATATTAACGACTTTATTGTAAATAACAGTAGATGTATTTGTTTCGGATTGCTGAACAGCAACAACCAAAGTTGTTGTATCCACATTCTTATTTGATATTGTAAATCTCTGAGATTGGTTTTGTTTATCTACAATGAATTTTTGCTGTACATAATTACCTTCAAAAATTCTAATGTTGTCTGTTTCGTAGATATTGTAAACACCATCTTCAGTAGTTTCGCCTGTAGGATTTGCAAAATAACCCTGCGTAGTATTGAAATAGTAACTAGTACCATCAATTACAGTTTTATACTTTGCATACTGAGGTACGTTAATTGTAGTTGGTTGGACTTCAGCGACAGGAACTAGACATTGAATTTTTACAACCGCAGATGCAGATGTAGTAGAACGAGGTGTATAACCTAGTGCTTTAGCACGAGAAACAACTGAGTTTCTTAGTTCGGCAGTATCCAAGAACATCTCATTTGCTACCATGTTCAAGTAGTATGAGTTATAATGTGTATTTGCGGCAAGCACATCTAACAAAACAGACAATGATGAACCATCAAAGTCATAGTCTTTAAAAGTGTCTTGCGCCTTTAAGAAATTCTTAAGGCTGTCTTTAATATCAGCGAAGTCTAACTTTGCTGGGTTGATTTTATCTGCCATTTATCTAACTCTCTCTAATACTGTGTTAATCTCCACAGGTTCTGCAACGTTAGTCACAAAGAACGATAATTTTATTCTGAATCCATTTTCATCTGGTGATGGAAAAACTTCTAAATCTGATACACTACATCTTGGTTCGTAGTTACCCAAAACTTCTAGTATAGCAATCTGCAATACTTCTGCGGTAAACTCATTGAACGGTTCGAACAACAATTCTCTAACACGCCCACCCAAGTCTGGTTGAAAAGGTCTTTCATAGTGTGCTGTCATCAAAAGATTGATAACTGAACGTTTTACGGATTCGACATCAGAAACTTGTGCCACATCCTTTCTTACTGGATGTGGTATAAAATTCAAGTCAAAATCTGAATATGTTGTTGCTCTTGCCACGCTTCGATACCCTTGTTTATGTTTATATTATTTATAAGACGTAGTTAACCAGCATTCACAGTTCCTGCCCCACCAGACATGGAACCTGCATCTGCACTATCACCAACTCTGCCCACGGGAATCCCGTTAATTTTTACAGAACTTGAACCTGCATTCAGTTTAGCAACGTGAGGTGGACAAGGTGGTGCTGGTCCGGGGTGTGATACTGTTGGCGCACCTACGACAATCACTTTCTTTCCCTCTGCACTTACAGTACCATCGTTACCACATGTATCAATCGTAGTTTTTGGGGTACATAAATGTCCTGTTGATAATGGGTCTCCTTCTCTACAAATTGCTGGCATTGTTAATAACTTTCCTCTTTTTCCCTTGACATTGCTTGACAAATGTGTTACATTACAGGTGAGACTTTTAATGTCTAATAATATCTTTAGTTCAAGTTTATTGAAGGTGCTTTAAGCGCCATTGGTCCACCCGCAGTCAAATTCATAGGACCGCCAGATGTAATATCAACTTTACCTGTATTTTCGATAGCAATATCACCCGTGACGTTAATTTTTACATTACCGCCTGTTACAGTGATATCAATTCCCCCACCACCATCAACCATAGCAATAATACCTGCACCACCGCTTGTCTGAAGATTTAGACCTTGTGCGATAGATACAGTCTTTCCTGCACCGACACTTTCAAAAGAAGCGCCGCTTATCATCATGTGATGGTCTTGTACTGTCTTATCAATTTTTGTTCCGTCTGGTTGTACTTCGAAACCTGAACCAGTCGCATGTCTTACTGCAACACGTTCTGCACCAGGACTGTCATCTAATTCTAGTGAATGACCTGCTTCGGTTACAGTCGCTTTATTATATGGATAAACTGCCGCATCTGAAATACCTGGTTCGTCAAACGTACCGCCTGCGCCATCTGGTATACCAGTTGCTAAGTTTGCAGTGACATTTGCACCACCTGGTGTTCCGCCACCTGTCGCCGCCGCAGGAGTACCTGCCGCTGTTCTTGGAACTGCTGGTGTCGGTGTTTTTACTGTACCACCTTCTTCAGCCGCAGTTTCAATTCCCTCATTCGGACGTTCTGCTAGTGGTTCTGGTCCTTCATCTCCTAAATCGTCTGCATATCCACCAACACCTTTAGTTGGCAAAACGCCTAGAACATACGGTTGCTGTGCATTCGTTCCGTCTGCGAAAAATCCCATAACCCAATCCCCAATGCGAGGTGGGTTGATTGAGGGTGTAGGTCCCGCTTCATAAATGACATGCGCCCAAGGTAATGTGTCATAGGGTACTAGTTCATTATCATCACTATGCCACCCAAGACAACGCACACGACAACGCCCTAGCGCCTCTGGGTCTTTTCTGTCAACAACTCTGCCTAACCACCAGACAAAATTAGTTCCTATAAAATCTTCAGGCGTTCTCATAATTTATCTCTCTTTACTTACCAAACAATTCTTTTGTTTCTTTAGTCTTCGGAATATTCTTGCTAATCCAATCAAAAATTTGCTTCTGAACTTCTTTGCGTTTGACGGGTCTCTTGCCCTCTTTCTTAATAGTTAAATATGTAAAGTCTTTGATTACTTTTTCACCTTTACTATCTGGTCTGTCAAAGAATATTGTGTTTTCTCTATTGTTTAGAATGACTGCAACTTTACCATCGATGCCACGAGGAATCGAACCTGTTACAATTTGATACATTGTTTTTGCGGCACCTTCGTGCGTCTTCAAAAGAATGTCTTCTGGTACAACTCTCTCACGTCCTGCGTTATTCATAACAGCAACACGATAGTTTGTCAACACCCAAACAATGTGAATATTCTTCGCATCATAACCAACTTCAATCAACTTGGGCATTACTTCTGTAATATCACCAATCTCTTTAAGAGTAACGTCAAAGATGATGTTAGGTAGTCTATCAGAAGAAACATCAGATAGGAGCGCATCTAGTGTTTTGTCTTTGATACCTGCATCTTTAACTGCCATGTGAAGTTTGAATACGTCTTTAGGGTTACGCAAATTCAAATCTGCAAGTTCTGGGAATTTACCCTTCTCTTGGTTTAACTTTAGAAATGCTTTTTTCCACTCATCAACATCACGGATTTTAAAATCATTTCCAGGCATAAAGTTTTTAATCGCAAATCCCTTACCTGAACCTGCGCCACCTGCTAGAAATACAATCTGTCCGTATTTCTTGCCGCCATTAAACATAATTTGTTTTTCGTTGAGGACTTCTACTTCTTCATTTACTACGTCATCAGTCTGTGTATCAGCCCACTCTTTGAGTGATAAAATCATTGTTCTTCTGCTCCTATTTTAATTCTTAACTTGAAGGTGCCGCTTTGCTGGCATCTTTTGCTAATTGCAATACCTGTATATATTTATTCTGCGTAAACATGTGGTGTATTGCTGTAATTAATGCGTTACTGCTAATTAAATTATCTTCTGTTCTGCCTGCATTCCCAGGTCTTTCAAATGCTGGCATCAATAGATTTACAACGTCACCAACTTTTCTATCAGTACGTCCAGGTATTTCTATGTCAATCAAAACATTTTTTAGCATACCGTCTTGGTGTCTTTGCGTCTGCAAATATTCATCTCTATTGCTTGTGAATTCTTCACTCTTGTCTGTGATAATCATTTTGATTGCTTGATTAACATCTTCCATTTCTGCGGGGTTTTGAAATGGGAGATTGCCATCTAAATGTTCAGTCTCACCAAACATTGCACTTCCTGTTTTATCTGTGATTACGACTTCCCCTTGAATGGGGTCAAAAGAAATCAATTGACTTGCCATTGAACCATCAGCCATTTTTTCAAGCGCATCAACAGAATTCAGAAATTCAAATCTTCTCATAGATGAACTTCCCGCTTCGCCTTGAGACCCATCTACGTTTGATGGTTGCCACTTTATCTCTTCTCTAGCGTCATCATCTTTTACAACACCATAATCTAGTAGAAGTGATTGAATACTTTTGAAGTGGAACCCATCTCTGTCTTCATAAAAGACATAATCAGAACCTTTTGCATGTGCCGCAGATTGTGCCCTCTTTGACATTCTCAAAATAAATTCTGAAGCAGGAAAATCTGCCGATACCATTTGGTGTGGTAGTAGCGTAGGTTCTACTTCGATTGACTTATCAACTTTAATATGCTCATCAAAGACTTTAGTTACCATATCAGAAAGTAGTTCACCTTTAAATCCTAGTGATACTCTACTCTTCATATCTTTGACCATTTCAAATGAACAGAAATGAAGTGAGTATTGAATTAGACTGTCTTGGATTACTTTTCGATTGTCAACACGATAAACTCTGAACGTCTGTTTAATTGGGTCAAGTCCAGGTGTCTCTACTTCAATCTCAATATGCTCTTCGCCAGTTATGGGTAGTGAAGTCAATAGACCTGTAGCATCTGAAACCGTTACGATTCCTTTCATAAATGCACCGTATATATCTTCAAATATACTCATAGATACCATAATAGCGGTGATATTTACTGGGTCACCGCTTCCATGATTTGGTATTAAATCTAATTTTTTAAGTCCGTAATCTTCGGACCTAATCATTGTTGAGGACATATTATACTACCTTGCTATCAGGGTTCATCAATTTTTCTATTTCTTCTATGATTAGACGCACATATTGCTTCTTAATAAGTCGAATACTTCTCTTAGATTGATTTTCTTCTTCTTCAAAAGTTCCATTTGTAACTACTCTTCTTTCATTTGAAGGTAGTGTAAAAAACTGCTCTCTGTCTACAATAATGTTATTTGTAGTATCTTCATAGTGATGTGTTGCTTGTAAACGTCCTACTTTCGAAATTCCGAATGTAACATTCGCAACAAACTTTTCATCATTCTCAATTAAGACTGCCCTTGCAGTTTCTTGTGTCTGAAAATCTCTATATGTTTCTACAATAGATATTTCTTTTGATGTTGGGTTCCAATCGACAACTTCACCAATTGCGCCACTGATATCGCCCACAATTTCTGCACCGATTTTAATTGTACCAGTTGCACCTGTAACACTTATCGTTACGCCTGGGTATCTTTTCTTTAAAACATTGTTGAAACCGTTGTAGTCAAACCCCATATCCATTCGACCATCTGGAATATCGTTCATCATAAGAACAACCCAGTACAAATCAGCATCATCGTAATATTTGTGGGCGATGATATCTGCACGGTCACCATCCTGCAATGTGTATTCGTAGAATAGAGAACCGTTATTGCGAATCCATTTCTGAATTTGAGTACGCATCATAATGTTAGTCACTGTCGTTTTTTCTAACCCATCTCCACCAAAATCATATTCGATTTTGGGATAATTCTTAAATAAGTAATTTGCTTTTGCCATTTGTTAGATTCCTGCGTCAACGTCTGTCTTAGTGTTGTATTCAAGTTCTTTGAATGTCAACGACAAATCTATTTCTACTGGTGCGCCGCTTTTATCAAACTGTGCCGCAACCCCACCGCCAGTATAATTGACACTCATATCAATCAATGCGGATTCTTTATATTTGTTATAGTATTGTGCGCCTTTACCATTAATCCCAATCTCATATGTCGAGGGCGGTACAAAGTATGAACCTGCATCACTCTTTAACTCTGGGTGCATATGATATTTAAACTGTTTAATGATAGTATTAATTTGGTCACTTTCTGCTTGTGTTCTTGGGAAGAATTTAAAATCAAATTGAAACTGTCTAAATCCCATACCAGTAAACATAACTTCCATGTGATTGTTATATACTTGATTGTTTCTATAATCGTATGCCGCTCTTGCGCCAGATAGACCAGTACCTTCTTCGACCATACCCTTCAAGTTATTTGCTCCTGCCGCAATCGCCGCATCTAAAGTCTGTCCTCCATCAAGTGCGTTTGCAACAATCTTAGATACTTCTGTCTCTTGGTAATTTGCTGAATATTGAACTTGCAGATTTTGTGGTAGATATAGTTTTGTTGTTCCACCAGAAGAGAATGATACCTGAAGACCAGCCGCACCGCCACCAACAGCAACATTGCCGCCGGGCTTCTTCGCAGTAAATGAGATTGATGTTCCGCTTCCGTCAGAAGGGAACTGAAAATTATTTACTTTGAATGGCGAACCGAAAAGGGCTTGAAGTGGACCCGTTCCAGTCAATGAAAATCTTAAAGGCATAGTTTTTCCTCTTGATATAAATAATAGATACTATTGTACAAATGTATTTATAAGGAAGACTAGATGGCGTATAAAGGTAAGTTCAAACCTTCGAACCCGAGCAAGTATCGTGGTGACCCTACAAAGATAATATATCGTTCATTGTGGGAACGTAAGTTTATGGTTTATTGTGATAACAACAAGAACATCTTAGAATGGGCGAGTGAAGAAATCATCATACCGTATAAGGACCCGACATCGGGCAAGAACAGAAGTTATTATCCTGACTTCTGGGTTAAGTATATCGACAATGACGGTAAAAAGAATATTCGTCTGATTGAAGTCAAACCAAAGAAACAACTCAGAGAACCTGACCAATCAAAGAAGTATAACACACCTACTGGTCGTTTGTCAACCAAATATGTTAAAGAAGTAAAAACATATGCAATCAATCAAGCAAAATTCAAAGCGGCGAAAGAATATTGTGACGATAGACGTTGGTCATGGCAAATATTGACTGAGGACCATCTGACTTAGGCATATAAATACTTTAGGAGAATAACGTCTAAACAGGATAACATAGATGGCAATTGCTTATACATTCGATGATATATTAGTGAACGGAATTCGTAGTGGTCAAGTACCAGCACGGACCCGTAAGGCTAGAGATTGGTATAGAAAAAAAGCACGAGAGACATCAATCACACAAACTAAATTAGTTAGTGATAAAGATAGATTGCGTAGTAGATTTCTGCCGGGTTCTATGTACTTCTTTGTGTACGACCCAAAGACAAAAAAGAAACTACCTTACTACGATAGATTTCCTTTAGTCGTAGTTATGGAATCTGCTCCTGGTGGATTTCTAGGTTTAAACTTGCACTATCTACCATATGCTGAAAGAGCAAAATTGATGGATGCACTTTACACTATCACAACAAATAAAAAGTTCGATGATAAAACAAGAATTAAAGCAACTTATGATACGTTGAAATCTGCTGGTAAGTTTAAAAACTTCAAGCCGTGTATTAAACGATATCTTTCTGGTCACGTTAAAAGTCGCTTTGTTTATGTTAATCCAACAGAATGGGATATTGCACTATTCTTGCCAGTCGAAAACTTTAAGAAAGCAAGTAAGTCCAAAGTCTGGTCTGAAAGTAGAGGGAAAATTTAAAAATGGCAAGACCAATAGATGCTCTAAGAGCAAATTTTAGAAGTTACACTAAGGCAAGTCACTATGCAGTGAATGTGTCAGGTCCTATTGCACCGCCATTGGGTCCGGGTACAGAATACTACATTGTTGGTGCAACAATGCCAGGTCGTAACATGATTACTTCAGACATTAAATATGGTCTGAACTTAACAGAGAAAAAAGTATACAGTTCTGCATATAGTCCTTGCACATTAACATTTATGTGTGATGGTGGGATGAGTTTATATCGCTGGTTCATGGATTGGCAAGACAAGATGCAAGACCCTCTTAATGGTCGTGTCGGGTACTCATCTGATTATGTTGGTACAGTAGATATTGCTACGTTTGGTGTAGGTGGAAGTAAAACGCATACACACAAACTAGTAGAAGCATTCCCAGAGAATTTGGGTGATATTCAATTCACTGCGGATTCTGCGGAGATAGCAACGTTTGATGTTACTTTTGCATACAGACATTATTCTAACAGTCCTGGGTTATTCAGTCCTGGTGGCGCATTTGGTAGTATCGGTGGAATTGTGAGTGCCGCTACTGCATTTGGTGGAGCGGCGGCGGCATTGTCTGGCAACCTTTCTTTAGGTCCTGCTAACATATCGCTATTCGCCTAATACACCATGAATAAATAACATTACATTATAACTTTAAAGAATGGAGAAATTATGAGTAAACTACCAAGACCTGATTTGCCACAATTCACTACAAAAATTCCTTCGACAGGCAAGGAAGTGAAGTATAGACCGTTTCTAGTTAAAGAAGAGAAAATTCTTCTACTAGCACTAGAAGATGGTAGGTGGGATAACATTATGACTGCAACTACACAGATTTTACAAAACTGTTTGCATGACGAAGTGAACATTGACAAATTGACTTCATATGATGTTGAATGGTTGTTTTTACAAATACGTTCAAAGAGTATCGGTGAGACAACTACTTTGAGATTTAGACATACGAAGAATAAAAATCGTGCTGGTGAAGAATGTAAGCACATTCAGGAAGTGACAGTAGACTTGACAGATGTTGAGTGTATCGGTAACCCGGCACCTGGTAAGATTGAGATTAGCGATAAGATGGGAATGCAAATGTCATACCCGACTTATAAGCAGACGCAAAAGATTAACGTTAATTCTGGTAAAGGAATTGACCAGATTATTAATACAGTAGCAGGTTGTGTTGATTACATTTATGATGCAGATAATATCTACTATGCGAAAGACAGCACACCAAAAGAAATACAAGAGTTTTTGGAGAACTTAAACAAAGAACAATTCAGTAAGATACAAGAGTTTTTTGTTAATATTCCAAAACTACAAAAAGAAATTACATATACTTGTGAACGCTGTGGCGAGACAACAGTACATAAGGTGAAAGGGTTGCAGAGTTTTTTCGGTTAGTGCTGGACCATAATAAGTTAAAGAATATTTACGAAGTAAATTTCGCTATGGTTCAGCATCACGGATACTCCCTAACTGAGATTGAAAATCTTATGCCATGGGAACGAGAGATATACGTTGGTATGCTAATTAATCATGTTAAAGAGAAGAACGAGAAAATGAAGGAACGGGCGCAACAATTAAAATCCCAAAGAAGGTAAATATTAGATGGCATCTTTAGAACAACAAATTGAAGCACTAAAAAACCAGAATTTCAAAGAGTTCGCTACTCAAAACGAGAAGCGCACCAAAGCGATTATGGATGCAGTGACTTCACAACAAGCGCAATTGTCTAATGACAATGCGGCGTATATGGATGCCATTAAAGATGTTGTCGATAAATCAAGCAATGCAAGTAATTCACAACTCGGTTCTAGTATTCAACAACTCAAAGATATTGAGCAAGTAATACAACAACAAAATGATTTGTCAAAGTCTGATAGAGCAACACTACAAGCCGCAATAGATACTGCAAATCAACAATTCGAACAAGCACAAAGTAGAGACGGTCTTATATCTAAGATTGGTGATACTATTTCAAAAAACTCTGTTGATATTACTTCAGTTGTTGGTGGTCTTACATCTAACAGTCCTGCGGTTATGTTTGCGACAAAATATGTACTTGACAAACGTAAAGAAGCAAAAGAGCAAAAGAAAGAACGCAAAAAAGCGGCACAAGAAGAAGCGATTAACAGACTTGAAACACTGCAAGCCGCTAAAGCAAATAAGAAAGTTGCAGAACAGCAAGCAGAAGCAGTCGATGGTCCAGGCGGACTAGATGTTGAAGCAGTTTCTGGTGGCGGTGGTGATGGTGGGACATCTGAACTAATTGTTTGGAATGAACTACAAGCAGAAGAACTACAAAAGATACGACTAATCCTTGCAGAAACTTTCACTTCTAACGAAGAGTGGAAGCGCATGTCTGAAGTTGAAGGTAGAAACGCTGAAGAAGAACGTAGAGAGAAAGCACGTTATGATGCCGCTGTACTTGCCGCACTTGAAGCACAAGGCGGAATGGATATCGATGCTGATGCTCTAAAGAAACTTACTGATAAAGATGAAGAAGGTGGACTTCTTTCTTCTGCACTAGGTGCATTGTCTGGAAGTCTTGGTGGTTTCACTGGCGCACTTGCTGGCGGTGGTTTAATGACAGCAATCAAAGGTCTTGGTGCGACAGCGGGTAGAATTGCAACCGCAGTTGGTCCTGTTGCTTCAATC